>Ga0157370_10003998_pt1 | contig 17135 bp, 7 predicted proteins | sample C35metaG_FD_113463 | JGI IMG/M metagenome (GOLD analysis project Ga0157370, IMG submission 113463) | Corn rhizosphere microbial communities from Kellogg Biological Station, Michigan, USA - C3-5 metaG | ecosystem: Host-associated > Plants > Roots > Rhizosphere > Soil | place: USA: Michigan...
AAACCCTGTAATGACGGCGTTAAGTGGAGGTGAAGATTACGAATTATTGTTCACAATCTCTCCAAATGATTTTGATAAAATGAAAAACCACCCGGATTTTACCATTATCGGTCATGCGGTTGACAAGGAAGAAGGGAACTTTATGGTGGCAAGAGGCTCTAACCAATTGGTTGCTTTAACGGCACAGGGTTGGGATGCTTTTTTAGGAAACCAGTACAACGATTAAAATTTAATTTTAAATATTGTGAAGCCACTGCATTTTGTAGTGGTTTTTTTATGAATTTACTATGCTTCGGATAGTAATTGTTGGTAAAAAATTATGTTATTGAGAAAAATTTTATATATTCGTTTTATAAGACACAAAAATATTAATTAGATGAAAAAACATAATCAACGATTTACCAAATAGGTTCTCTATTCTTTTATTTAGATCTAAAATTTTAACAATTCGTAGCTAAAATATTTTTAGCCTATACGATTGTTGATAATCTCATCTAAATTATCCAAATTAATCTATACAAATTGCTACTTAGCATGATTCTTTGCAACAGCTAGTAAAAGAGGGCTGTTAGTTGCAAATTTCTTAACACAATAAGCGATGAAGAAAAAACTACTATTCTTAATTCTATTTCTATGCATTATTACAAAAGCTCAAATTTATGACAATGTATTATCATTTCATAACGGTGCTAATACTCCTATAAGCAATGGAATAAAAATTAAAACCAATATACCCTTTGTTCAGTCATCAGATATGCCTACAATAAATATTGAAGGATTTGCAGATGTTAAAAGGCTGGAATAAGACAACAAAGAAATGAGAAAATTGCAAGAATCACAGAGCAAGTAGAATTATGACTTAGAATTTCTGTTTAGATGAAAAATGTCAATTATCAATTAAAAAAACACAACAATGAAAAAAATGATTTACTTTTTACTGCTATTTTTATTTCAGCAGTCTTTTGCCCAAGCATTTTTAAATTTTACAACAACTGGTACTCAAGCTCAATATGTTCCGGTTGTATTTAGATCTATAACAGCAGATCAGGGGAATAGATCATTTTTTATTTCAAGACCTTATATTCATGAAAATAGAGATTATTTAGCCCATGGAACTCTTGCTGTAACAGGTATTGGACATGCGTGGGGGTCAAATGGAAACGGTTTGCGAATAGATAATTTTTCCATAGGCTATGAAGCGGCCACATGGAATTCAAAAGTGATATCTTTTGTTGGAAGGGTTATTTGTTCTCAGGCGACTAATGATGTAGTTATCTTCTTAAGAGGTGGAACAAAATATTATTATGGAAATGCAGATTTGATTGCTAACACAGGGTCTTATCAAGATGGTGCTGGTCAAAGTTTAAGTACAGTCTCTATTCACGATCCTTTATATAACCTTCCTAAAGGCTCCTACGTTGGCAGTTTTGATATTAATGCTAAAACTTCAAACTTTGCTGTAGTAGACAACGGAAATGTAGGAATCGGAGTGAGTAATCCTTTAAATAAGTTGGATGTTAACGGGTTAATTCATGCAAAAGAGGTTAAGGTAGATTTACAAAATTGGCCAGATTACGTATTTAAAAAAGAATATGGCTTAATGCCCTTGGCTGAAGTGGAAAAATTTATAAAGGAAAATGGTCATTTATCAAACATACCATCAGCATCTGAAGTTGAAAAAGATGGTGTAAAGCTCGGTGAAATGAATGCAAAGTTTCTTGAAAAAATCGAAGAACTTACTTTATATGTAATTCAGCTCAATAAAGAATTGAAGCAATTGAGAGAAGAAAATAAAAAGTTTGAAGCCAACATGCAGTCCATTTCTAAATAAAATGGCTTTCTCTAAAAAAACACACTGAAATTAAAAATTATCCTCATGCAGAAAATCTACCCTAAATCTTTTTTGGGAATTGCTGTTCTTTTCTTTTTTTCGTCTTATGGACAAAAAAATGATGAGATGCAACAACAATTACAAGAGAGAGAAATACAAGCTTTCCGTAGTGAAATAAACCAATATGAGCAACAACAAAGGAATGAAGTTCAAAGGCTTAAGAGTTTAGGTTACAAAGAATTTATTTCTGAAAATGGAAATGAAAAACAGCTCGTCGGTTCTGATGAAAAAGGTAACCCTATGTATTACATGACTCTGAATGCTGGAGCTGCAAAAATGACTAAGGCAGATAATTTATATTCTGGCGGAGGGCTCGGTCTTAATATAACAGGAAGCAATATGATAATTGGTCAATGGGATTACTCTAAACCAAGATCAACTCATCTATTACTAAATGGAAAAATCAACTCTTATGATAGTTCACAAAATCAAACAATTTCTCGCCACAGCACAAGTATAGCCGGAACACTTGCTGGAAATAATGGTGAGATTGCAGCAAGGGGAATTGCTTATGAAGCGAAGATTAATGCCTACGATTGGGTAAATGATGTTTCGGAAATGCTTGCAGAGGCTTATAATGGGATCAATGGAATATTAGTTGCGAATAACAGCTATGGTTTTGATCCGCTATACCTTCAAACGTATCAATTCGGAAAATATAATTTTACTGCACAATCCTGGGACAACTTGATGTATTTAAAGCCGTACTTACAAATTGTAAAAGCAGCTGGAAATGCAAGAGAAATAGATCCAAATATTGTCCCTCAAGTTTCCGCTAAAAACGGGTACGATCTACTTGAAGGAGCAGGAATTGCTAAAAATGTTTTGGTTGTGGCTTCGGCGAAAAAGAATGTTAATATGAATTCTGATGAAGCATTTGATGTATCAACATTTAGCAGCTACGGACCAACTGATGATGGAAGAATAAAACCCGATATCTGTGCTCCGGGAGAAAATATATATTCATCAATAGAAACTCATGATGCAGCTTATGGAGATTATAAGGGAACCTCTTCTGCGGCGGCTGTTGTGTCCGGAATTATAACTTTATTACAGCAGTATTATAAATCTGTAAGTCCTACGCAAAGTTATATGCTTTCATCTACAGTACGCACTTTATTGGCACATACAGCAAATGATAAAGGATCTGTAGGCCCGGATTATATTTATGGATGGGGATTGGCAGATGCAAAAAGAGCCTCCAGTGCTATTTATAATAACATAGAAGGAACAACTAATAATCAGAAAAAAACAACATTAATAAAAGAAATTCAATTAAATCAGGGTAATAAATATACTCTTTATGTAGTTCCTTACGAAACCACCCAACCACTATCTGCAACTATTTCATGGACAGATCCTCAAGGAAATTTAGTAAATAATAATGTAGATCTTAATAATCCGAATGTAATTAATGATCTAGATTTAAAAATAATAAAAATAAATGCTAACGGAACCGAAATTACTCATTATCCATGGAAATTGGGAGGTATGAGCAATTTGACCGGGGCAGCAACCAATACTTCAACAAATAATGTAGATACAATAGAAAGAGTTGATATCAAGACTCCGGAGAAAGTTACTTATAAAATCATTGTTTCGCCAAAGACGAATACGACACTTTTATTACCTAGCGGAAATCAAACTTTTTCAATCGTAGTTTCAAATGTAGACTTCTGTTATAAAGAAGATCTAAAAATTTTAGTAAGTCCTACAGATGATATAATAACAAGTCAGACAGTGTTAGCAAAGCAGATCGTTGCAAGTAATAAAATTGTTTCTCCTGTGCAAAATGTTGAATATATTGCCTCAAGAGATATTGTTTTACTACCTGGTTTTCATGCTCAGCAAGGTGTGGGTTTCCGGGCTTTTATTACACCGTGCTTTGATTTAATTTCTGCATTTAGATATAGAGCACAAGAAAGAGTAGATTCTGAAACTCTTCCAACTTCTAATACATCTACACTTGGACACTTTACTTTGTTTCCTAATCCTGCTAAAGAAGAAGTAAATATCAGATTTAGCTTACAAAGGGAATCTCCAATAAAAATTTCGATATATGACGCTTCCGGAAAACTTATATCCACTGATCGAAGCTCAGATAAGTTTCCAAAAGGAGAATTTATAAAAACGATAAATACAAGATCTCTACAACAAGGGGTATATATGGTTTCAATTGAAACTTTTGAATATAAAGAAACCAAAAAACTTATAATCAAATAAAAACGCTACAAACACATGAAAAAAATATTTACAATCTTAAGTGTTTTCCTGGTTTGGGCTTTGAATGCTCAGTCTCCCGGTGGTGTTGGAGGGGTAAGCGTATGGTTTAAAGCAAATTCGCTTCAAACCCCGGCTTTATTGTATCAGGATTATAGTGGCAACAAACATCAGATAGAAGCGATAGCAGGAGCCAATAAGCCAACTTACTCATTATTGAACTATAATGAATGTTTGGAATTTGATGGAACCGACGATTTTTTGAAGTTTCCATTTGTAATAGAAACTATTGATAAAATAAATTTTTTTACTGCTTATCAGAATAAGAATACTACACAGGAGTCAGCCCTATTTACAACAGATAATACAGATGAAAAAGAATTGTTCTATAGTACAAAAAACATATTTAGATACAATAATGATCAAATTAATTATATCAATACGAGTACTATTGATACTTTAGCTTCGTTTAGTTTATATTCTAAATTTGGGTCACCGTCAAGCAAAATCACGAAAGTTATTGGTAGAACCGGTCTGTCTACAATGTACATAGGAAAAGACGCTGGAAATCATCAATGGCAAAGTTTTAAAGGAAAACTCCCCGAATTTTTTACGTACAGAAAAATCCTCACGCTTAACGAGAGAAATAGGGTGAATTCTTATTTAGCTGTAAAATATGCTATTACAATGCCCTACACAGAATATCTGAGCTCAAAAAATAAAAAAATTTGGAAGCAAGAAGATTACTTAGATTACCCGGCTCGCGTTACAGGCATTGCAAGAGACGGATATTCTGGTTTATATCAAAAGCAGGCTACGAGTTCTTCTGAACACAAGCGACTTGTAATTGCGGCGAAAAAATTAGCAATTGACAACAAATCAAATGAAGCACAGTTTCCGGATCAGAGTTTTTTGATTTGGGGAGATAATAAAAAGCCTTTAGAACTTGATATTGATACTTTCGGATATAATTTACTAAAGAGAAAATGGAAAGTAAGATTTACATCAGAAAATGCTCAAACAATACCGACGGAAGTGGTTTTCTCGATAAAAGATATACTTCCGCAAATTCCTGCAGATAAAAAGCTTTGGCTGTTAGTTGACAAAACCGGACAAGGAAACTTTAATTCTTCAAATATTGAAGCCTATCCGATGGAGTACATTGATAATCATAAAGTACATTTTAAAGATGTTATTTTTGATCATGATATGTCAGGAACAGATGTTTTTTCATTTGCTTTGGGAGATAAAATTTTATCTATTTTCCAAATTACCCAACCAACTTGTACTATTACCAACGGAATTCTTGATTTAAATATTAAAGGAGGAAAAGCCCCTTTCAATGTAACACTTACAAGTAATAATGGAACAACACAGAATATTACTATTCAGACATCACAATTATCATTTCCGAATTTAGTGATAGGTAATTATCATCTGAATATAACTGATGCAGATAATAATGTTACCTCGTATGACTTTTCTGTAAATGATTTTAATTCTATTAGCTTAGATCTTGGACCGGACGTCGTAATCTCTTCAGGAAATTCTGCACAATTTGATGCGTCTACACAAATTACAGATTCCAATGCAATATATAGTTGGACATCTGATAACGGGTTTACAAGTAATTCTCCTACTATTAATGTTTATGAACCAGGAGAATATACAGTAACAGTGAAAACATCAGACAATTGTTTTAAAAAAGATACTGTAAAAGTAACAAGAAAAAGAGAGAAAGGAATTGTCATTTATCCTAATCCAGTATCTAAAGGTGAGCCATTTACCATCAGGATTATTTCAGACAAAAAAGAAACAGTAGATATTAAAATCTATGATTCTTCTGGAAGATTGGTAAGAACGATACAAGACAAAGGAAAAGATTACTATGAAATAAAAGATACCTTATTAACTGAAGGAGTTTATTTAATTATTGTAAAAACTTCAGATGAAATAAAAGTATTCAAACTAATTGTAAAAAGCTAAATATCCATATTCTAAGATACTCTTCGCCTTTTTTGAAGAGCTTCTTAGATGTATAAAAACATAAACGAATGAAAAAATCATTATTAAGCTTTTTAAGAAGTAACCCGAAACTTCTTAATTCCATTATATTGTTGACTTGTTGGTCTCAAATTCACGCACATGCCAATTCATATTATTTTAATAAGCATGAAAGTGTAACACCAATAATAGAAATTGACGATACATCAGAAAATAAAACATTTGATGTTACGGATCAAAAACCCACGATAGAAAGTCGAAACAAAAGAGAATTATCTGAAGTTAGCACTGCTAAAAATTTTAATAAAAGCAATCTAAAAGCAAATACTAAAATTCTTGCTTCAACTTTAGGAAATACTATTTTATCTGAATCAAACTCAGTTGAAATAAGAGATTATATTTCAGATATTAAAGAAGGTGTGATAGGAACAAGTTTAGAACATCCTATCGATCAGATCTATGATAATATTTTTAAGATTTCAGTTGATGAAAAGATAAACCCGGCTTATCAGTACACATTAGAATACGATTTGTACGGAGTAAACAGTTATAAAGATGTTAGTAAAGTCATTAATGATGATTTGGCTGTTGGCCTTGGCGGAAAGAATATTCAAAAAAACACTATTTGGACTCATCAGTCAGAACCGATTGCAGAACAATCAATTAAGCAAGGAAAAAATACGGTAATTTTTACTTTGCCATATCTTTCCGACTACAGCTATAAAGTAAGAAACCTTAGAATAAGTATCTCTAATAAAAAACAGAAATTTGAGAGCATTCACGAAGCAAAATATAATGCATTGTCAGCTTCAAAATTCGTAGGAAATATTAATGATTCGGAAAAACTTATCTTAAGTTCAGCTGAATTAAATATTCTTAAAGGAACAGTGAAAAGTGCGGAAAATTTTTCTATAACTGCGCTTAGAGATATAGATATGCCCGCTCTTACGCCTGAAATGGTAAACGTAACATCGGAAAATGTGGGTTATCGTTTCCTTCCTCACGGAGAACATTTCTCAGCTCCCGCAAAAGTAGCTTTAGGATATGATAAAAGTAAAATTCCAACCGGTTATACTGAACAGGATATCAAAACTTTTTATTTTGACAGAGGCGAAAAAAAATGGATTGCTCTTGAAAAAGATAGTATAAGCTGGAAGCAAAATATTTTAGTATCCAATACAACTCATTTTACGGATATGGTGAATGGAGTTTTAAAAGTTCCGGAATCTCCGGAAACAGGAAGCTATGCTCCAAACTCTATTAAAGATATAAAAGCAGCAAATCCTTCTGAAGGAATAGTAAGTATTGCTCCACCATCTCCAAATAGTATGGGAAGTGTTACAACTAATTTTCCTATTAAACTTCCTGCAGGAAGAGCGGGAATGCAACCTTCTTTAAACGTTAATTATAGTAGCGAAGGCGGAAATGGCTGGATGGGACTTGGCTGGGACTTGTCTATTCCGGCAGTTACTATTGACACAAGATGGGGAGTTCCAACTTATAATACAGGAAAAGAAACTGAATTATACACATTAGGAGGAGAACAACTCGCTTTTGAAGTAAGTAATGGCGTTTTTGCAATGCCTAATAGAAATGAGGGCTTTGATAAAGGTAGACTTTCAGACAGACAGTTTTATCCAAGAATTGAAGGCTCATATAATAAGATTATAAGAAAAGGGACAAATCCTAAAGATTATGTTTGGGTAGTGACTTCTAAAGATGGGACGAAATCTTATTTTGGAGGGGATGATAGTGGTGTAAAAGAGAATGCTGTACTTAAGGATGTTAATGGAAATATAGGATATTGGGCTTTATATAAAACTGTTGATACAAATAAAAACTATGTAAAATATATTTATGATAATTCTGTCTATACAGATAACCCTGGAAATGGAGGGCAACAAATATATCCTCTACAGATTAACTATACATTAAATGAGACCAATAATCTCCCTAAGAACTACAAAGTAACTTTTGAAACAGCCTTAAAAGATGATGTTCAGATTGATGGAAGATTAGGGTTTTTAAGAATTGTGGCTAAAAAACTTTCTAAAATAGGAGTTTCATATGGGGATACAAATGTGAGGTCTTATCAATTTTCCTACATAGAAGGAGTATTTAAAAAGCAACTATTGAAAAATATAAAGGAATTAGATGCCAGTGATTCTGATTTTTATACCAATGAAATAGAATATGAAAATCTAGATACAGAAGTTTTTGGTCCTGTACAAAATTGGTCTGTAGAAGATAATGCTAATGTTTCCGGACAAGGATATTCTATGTTGAGTGGTAGTTCCAGCGAATCATTAGGAACGAATTTTGGGATTAGTATAGGAACATATACTATTCCTAATACACCTACTGCGGATCAATCCCTTTTTTCCTTTAGAAAAGGAACCTTTGGTGCCCATGGCTCAGTTAGCAATAATAAATCTAATATAAAGGTCACCCTGCTTGATATAGATGGAGATAATCTTCCAGATAGAGTGTATGAAAGCGGAGGTCTGATTTATTTTTCAAAAAATTTATCAGTTCCGGGTGGTCAGCAGAAGTTTGGAGCTTCTATTCCGGTTTCAGGAAATACTTCGGAATTAGGTAAAACCAAAGTATTAGCTTGGGGTGTAGGTATTGATGGTAATTTTGGTAATACAAGTCTTGGTTTCGATTATTCTAATTCTACATCTACAACGTCATCTTATTTTATGGACTTTAACAGTGACGGACTGGTTGATTTTGTAAAAGATGGGAAAGTGTTTTTTAATAGAATTGTAAGCGGTGTTCCCAGCTTTTATCCTGACAGTAACGGATCACCTTCTCCTATATACATTGCAGCATCAAGTACTCAACAGTCATTATTCGACTCCCAAGATCAAACTGAAAAGAAAATGATGTTGGAACAGAACCCTCTTCATGATGTTGTAAGAGTATGGGTAGCTCCAAAATCAGGGACAATAACGGTTAAAAATAGTTTTAAACTTAATCAGATTATTTGCCCTAATAATGAGGACTGCTCGAAGGCAGATGGAGTGTCAGTTTCCTTCCAACATAAGAATAATAATCCATTGGTAGCTAATATTAATGCTAGTGATTTTAGTGCGTATACTTTTGCAGACCAAGTTATAAATATTAATAAAGGAGAAAAGCTTTATTTTAGAATAACATCAAAATACGATGGGACGATGGATCAGGTTGCATGGAATCCGGAAATTACTTATTCTGTACTCAATGCACCAAACCAAGACAGTGACAACAGAAATTTGTCTGTATATAAGGCTCAGGAAGATTTTGTCAATTCAAATGGCAGTGCATACTACACGGGTGAGGCAGGGTCTCTAAATTTATATTTGAACAAGACAATTCCATTATCCGATAATGCTGATATTATCTTAAAAGTTAATGATGTAATAATTCCTTTACCAGCAATATCTTCGGCATCTACTTATAATAATACTATTATTGGGTCACCAGTTTTGCTTAATGCTAAGGATAAAGTCACAATCAAAGTTAATACTGATACCCAAATTGACTGGTCTAGATTTAAGCTAATTCCTGAGTTCACGGGAATTTCAGGTCAAAAGACATATATACAGGTAGAATATACTATGTATAATGATAGAGGGAATTTCAGTACTTACGCAGCTAATTCCTCTGATGTTGGAAAGAAAATATTAGTAAAAGCTTCCTCATTACCAAATTTTAATAATAGAAACGGTAAAATAGTTATTTCGGCTAAAACCAAAATAGACTATTAACGAAGACAACTTATCAGATAGTGAATGGTAACAATACAGTAATTACTACTTTTGGAAACCCATATACATTAACTACAAATGATGTTGCTGCTGGAAACAATCAAATATATTTAGAAACTACTGTGAGTAGTGATGACAGAGATTTTATAAATAATATTACAACTATTAATAGTGTTTTAGTAAATAGTAATCTAAACTATATAAATAACCCTGGAAATTTATCACTGCAAATACCAAACACCAATAATACATCTCATAGTGATGGGACTATTGTCATTGGTCAGAGTACAACTTTATATTTTGTCCTACAAAATTATGCTCCTAATACCTCAGCAACTCTTTCCATTACAGATACATCGACCGGGAATGGTGTGAATTTTCAAAATGGAACCCTATCAGGACAACCAGGATTGTCAACATCTACAAGTGTAAATTTAGGACCAGGAGTCTATACATACAACCTAAACTTTTTTCAGGGTTCGAATACTAATGCCAACACAAAAATTTATATTACAAACGGCGGTACAGAAACAAATTTAACAAGCTTTGTAAATACACCGCCGCATAAGCCGATACTTGCTCCGTTGTCACCAACAGCGGCTTTAAATTCAAATCAATACGATGAAAGATTCGGAATTTTGTACAGAGGATGGGGCGGATTTGTTTTGAATGGAAATAACAACACAAAAAACACTGTAGTTGAAGCATATGATTTGAATAAAAATTATGCAAACTCTGGTACTGTTGTAGAGATGAAAATTGATGAAACACGTTTGGCTCTGAGTAATTCATATGGAACCAATCCAGGAACCAATCCTCCAGTGAATGTTCCTCAGGTTGAGCCTAATGGAAATGTTATTTTTCCAGATAATAACAGCTCATTATCCAAGAATTATTTCTTAATGATTAATTCTAACATTAATAATGTGGATAAAGGAAGACTAACAGATGTTGACCCAACAATATATATGTCACAGCAGTTAGTTAATGCATCGCGTTTAGGAATACATAGCGTAGATACTGCTTTTGATAACTATTCGATATCCCAGTCTCCAGGTGATCAGTTGAATGCTCCTTCAATAAAAATGAAGAACCAAAGTATAAGTGTTGCGGGAGGAGTAAGTATAGGAGGCGTAGTCGGAATTAATTCCTCACATACAATTTTCTCTAAAGGACAATCAATACGAAATGTTTTAGATTATAACGGTGATGGTTTCCCTGATGACTTTAATAAAAAGAGTATAAAACTTACCACTTCGATAGGAGGGCCATCTAATGCCGGGCAGGACTCCTTTAGCTTAAATCACTATCAATCCGTTTCGTCTGCATCTACACAGGGACTTTCTACGGGATACTCCTTCTCCCATGGAGAGTCTTCTAGAATGGCATTTATCAGAACTGTGGGAAGCAAAAACAAAGACAAGTTCAATAATGTAGAGAAGGCAATAAAAGGTTCTCATGAAAGTCAGAAAGGATCAACAAAGCTTTCTATAAGCGGTAACGCTGAACAGTCTGATGAAAAATCCGAAGAGACTTTTTTAGATATTAATGGAGACGGATTACCTGATCTATATGATAATGGTAATTTTAGCTTAAGTGTAGGTAGAAATAATTTTGCAAATAATGCATCTTGGAATACAGGCGAAGCCTCAAAAGGAACAGGACTTACGACAGGACTTGGGGGAGGGATTTCTCTGTTTTGGGGCAGTTTTGAAGGCGGAATTAATACCAGTAATACGGAAAGTGATACAAAAGAAGAACTTATTGATATTAATGGGGATGGACTTCCGGATAAAGTTACTTATACGGGATCAATTGCTAAAGTATATATTAATAAAGGAAAAGGGATTGAGAACAGTCCGCTATCAGACATTACAGCAACATCTAATTTCCATACAGATCAATCCAAAAGCATTGGAGGAAATGTAGCGGGAACTATCCTTATTCCGATCCCAACTAATCCTACTGCTACAACAGGGTTAAAGTTAAATATTTCTATAGGTGTATCTACAGGTAAATCAACTAGCAAAACAAAAGCCACATTCAAAGACATGAATGGAGATGGATATCCAGACTTTGTTACTTCGAATGATGAAAATAATATAAAAGTTAGGCTTAACCAAATAGGCACCACCAATCTCCTTAAAAAAGTAACCACCCCAATGGGTGGATCTTGGGAAGTTGCCTATGAAAGAGTAGGAAATACATATGATATGCCTCAAAGCAAATATGTGTTAAAAAGCGTAATTACCAATGACGGTTTTGCAGGAGATAATGCATACAGTCCTGATGTGTCTAAAGTTACAGCTTCTTATGAGAAGCCTTTCCATAGCCGTAGAGAAAGAACGTTCTACGGATTCGAAAAGTTAACGGTAAATCAAATTGATACAAAACAAGGAGGAGCTTCTTCAAATGTAGTTTATAGAAAAACTATACAAATATTTAATAACTCTAATTATTATTTGAAAGGAGCATTACTTAATGAGAAACTTTTGGATGCAAACTACAAAGTATGGACTGAAAAAAACAACACTTATAGCCTTAGAAAAATTAAAAATGTTGACTTAACAGAAACTCTATTTATAGGTGAAGCTGAGAAAAATGCAGTTAACTATGCCTGCTTTGCTGTCTTGAGTGGTACAGATTCAAAGTTTTATGAAGGAGTCCTTACAACAAACAAAAGCACATATACATTATTTAAAAAGTTTGACCAATGGGGTAATGCAACAGAAGTTGAAGACAAAGGAGATCCCGATATAGGAGCTTCAGAACTATTAACTAGCAAAATTGTTTACACTTTAGTTAACCCAACTGCATTTATCATTATGCCCACTTCAGTAAAAAACACTGCAAATGGTGTAACAAGAGAGAAAAAAGTGGCATATAATCCGGCGAATGGAAACCTTACAAGCATGACCATTCTTAATCAGGGAGCAAATTATTCCGTCTATGAATTTGAGTATGATACTTATGGAAATATTACAAAGTCTACAGGACCGGCAAACTCACAAGGTCAAAGATTTTTCCATCAGTATACTTATGATGATAATGTAAAAACATATCCGGTAAAAGTTCAGGATGCTTTCGGTTATACCAGTAAAACTCAGTATGATTTCCGTTTTGGAGTACCTACATTGACTGAAGACATGAATCTTCAGCCTATGGAATATAAGTATGATGACAAGGCGAGAACCGTAGAAATCAGAGGGCCTTATGAAATGTTTAATAATATTCCATGGACTATTAAGTTTGAATATAATCCAATTACTAACGCACCGCAAAATTCTACAAATGCCCAGTCTTTTGCAACAACGAAGCATTATGATCCTGAAATTGCAGGCAATACAATAAATACGATCACTATTGCTGACGGTTTTGGAGGCGCTGTTCAGGTTAAAAAAACCGGAGACATTCATAACGAAGGAATAAAATATATTGTAGCAGGTAAAGTAGAACAGGATGCTTTCGGAAGAGCTTTAAAAACATATTATCCGACAGTAGAAGCTGTAGGTTCTTCTAATACTTTATACAACGCAGCAGTTGATAATATTGAACCTACAATTAATCAGTATGATGTGTTGGATAGAGTGGTTTATTCAAAATTACCAGGAGAAAATCTGTTCTCAACCATTAGTTATGGCTTTGGTTCAGATGTGCAGGGAAGAAATATGTTCCAAACTATTTTTAAAGATGAATTAGGAAGCATTAAGAAAACATATACAGATATTAAAGGTAGAACAACATCAGTACATGAAGTATCAAATACCGGAGATATTAAAACCAAATTTACACATGATGCGATTGGGGAAATTCTGCAGGTAGAAGATGTACAGGGAAATATTACCACATCGGTTTATGATGATTTGGGAAGAAGAATTTCTTACAAGCACCCGGATAGCGGAGCTACCACCTTTGTATATGATACGGCGAGCAATATGACTTCAAAAACTAATGCAGCTAATGAAATAGTAGAATACAAATATGATTATACAAGATTGAAAGCAGTTAACTATCCTGTATATCCTGAAAATAACGTAAAATATTACTATGGAAACGCATTAGATGCTTCGGCAATGGATAATAATGCGGTAGGAAGACTGTGGTATCAGACAGATGCTACCGGAACACAATATTTGAAATACGGAAGACTTGGTGAGCTTACTTATCAAAGACGGTCTGTGGCTGTGCCGGGATCAGGAGTTTACTGGTTTGCAACAGAGTGGCAATATGATACATGGAACAGAGTCAAAACAATTACCTACCCTGACGGGGAAAAATTAACTTATCAATACAATAAAGCAGGTAATTTAAACAATATTACCTCTGTAAAAGATGGCTTTACTTATGAAATGATTCGTCAGCTTGGATATGACAAATTCGAGCAAAGAGTTTATCTAATGAATGGTAATGATACCGAAACTACTTACGAATACGAAACCAATCGTAGAAGACTGCTCAAAATGCATGCTAAAAATACAAACGGAAGCAGGTATTTCATGCAAAATACATATCAGTACGATGTCGTGTCGAATGTAATGCAGATTCACAACAATGCACCCGTTGTATCAGGTCTTTTAGGTGGGGGAGCCAATTATGCTTACGGGTATGATGACCTTTACCGTCTTACTTCGGCATCAGGAAACTGGAGAGGGGCTAATACTCAGGCTCAGGAAGAACGTCATCGTTATACTGTTGCGATGTCATATGATAATATGCACAATGTTACGAGTAAAACACAGAAGCATGAGTGGACAGATGGGCCAACCAACAACAATTGGACAGCTTTAGAGCCTACATCTTACAGGTTAAATTATAAGTATGAAAATGCTTCACATCCACATGCTCCGTCCAGGATTATAGATGAACCAAACCTAGTGCCTTCTTCCACATGTTGTAATCCTGATGATCCAGGGGTGAAGTTCCAGCATTATCAATACGATGCAAAAGGAAATCCTACAAAAATCCTTCAGGAAACATGTAATTTTACAGAAGAAAAAACAACTTACCTTTGGGATGAAGAAAACCGTTTACGTTTTGTAGATACCAATCCTTCTACATTGCAAGTTGACGGGTCGGCTATATACACTTATGATGCGGGAGGAGAGAGGATTATTAAGGATGTTCTGTTTACAAGTTTTATATTTGCATTTAAAGGTGAAATCGTGGGTCAATGGCCACAAACCTTAAATACGTCACATAACGCAACAATTTATCCAAACGGATTGATTACAGTAGACTTCACATTTGGAGATATAGCTACTGATTCTCCTCGCTATACCAAACATTACTACGCAGGAAGCCAAAGGATTGTAAGTAAAATTGGAACAAATCAGAATATAGGGACGTTTAATTGTAACTGGTTGATTATACCATTTGGAGGAACTACGCCACCAATAAACCCGGTAACTGCTTCAAATAATATATTACAAACTGCTACACAAAGCAACTTGAGCGTAATGCAGCTAAACAGTATTACACCACCGCCAAATTACGGGCAAAATGCTGGCTACAGCGGAAACTGCGTAAGCAATTACACAGGAGATAAAGAAACTGAAATCTATTGGTTTCATTCGGATCATTTAGGATCTAGCAGCTATATTACAGGAAGAGATGGTGAAGTAACCCAAAATATAGAATACTTCCCAAGTGGTGAGGTTTTTGTTGAAAACCATAATATTAAAAGTAATAATAACCCATATAAATTTAATGGCAAAGAACTTGATGCTGAAACAGGGTATTACTATTATGGAGCGAGATATTATAATCCTAGAGTTTCTCTTTGGTTGAATGTTGACCCATTAGCGGATTATAATCCTTTCTATAATAGCGAACATTATATTGACGGACAACATAATGGAGGAGTTTATACCTCTGGGAATTTGAATCCCTATATTTATACTTATCAAAACCCAATAAGATATGTTGATCCAAATGGCAAACAAACAGACAGTGTTGAGAAGAAAGAAGTAAAAGAAACAGGATGGTGTGAAGGCTGTAAAGTAATAAACTTTAACACTAGTGGAGATGTTCTTAGTTTTGTAGAAAATCAGGTGTATGAAGCAAAATATAATGGCGTGACTAAAAAACAATATGATGAATTAAAACGACGGTTTACCACGGATCCAGGATTAGTTAATGACAATAAATTAGCAGATTATGAATTAATAGATAGAGATGGTAGTGGTGGTGTTTCTGTGAATGATCACGTGGATATTACTATTGATGGAGATAGTGGTTCAGTAATTGTATTAGATGTTAGCAGTAACAATACTGGATTTCATGGAAAATTTGCAACACTAGAAGGACATCCTGATGCAGGTTATATTCATTTTGGAGCTTTTTACGATGAAAAAAATAAAACATTAACATATCGCATTAATAATACTACTAGAACTAATACAAGTGTGGTTATAGGAGCTCCGATTGCAAGATATCTTCAAAAAAGGCAGTGGAGAAAGGTTTTATCTAACGTTTCGGATATAATAGGGCAATCTCCTACAAGTGCGACTCAGACATTTAATAGATCCAAACCAGGAAAACCACAAAATATAACCAAAGAAGTTATTAAAAACAGGAATATTGATAAACAAGCAGGTGGTGGGGCATGGTAAATAATTTTAATTGTATTTTTTTAATTTTTTTCATGATATTAAATATATCATTACCTGCTCTTTTTGCTTTTTTAATATTAGGTAAGAGAGGAGCTTGGTATAAATATTTTATGTTAGTATCTATAGCTTTTTATTTAACAGGGATAATATCAATTACAATTATTGATTATATTGAAAGAATGGGAAGTGAATTTACATCAATATTTTCGTGTAATTACTACGATGAAGAATATAATTTAGGACAGTCTATTGCATTATATCAATATTCTTTGTTTTATTATTTTTTAATTCCATTAATTATAGGAATTATATTTTGGTTGATTAAATATAGTAATGAAAAGAAAGGGCTTTAATTACTCCGCTACACTTTGAACTACAAATTAAAAACAAACCTGCTACAACATCGTAGCGGTTTTGTTTTGCTCCTTCACGAACTATAAAATCTAAAACCTTACCATTTTATCCTAAAAAAACTATATATTTGAATATAAAAGCATTAAGATGAAAAAAACAGATAAAAAAGAAGTGCTGCAGATAGCTATTCAAAAGCAGCAGGAATTAACAGAAAATTATACCCAGCGTGTTTCCGATATGAAAGCTGATACTTTCAGCAGAAATGCATCGGCAAGCCAAACCGAAGATCGTCACAGTAACAAG
>Ga0157370_10004000_pt1 | contig 17129 bp, 15 predicted proteins | sample C35metaG_FD_113463 | JGI IMG/M metagenome (GOLD analysis project Ga0157370, IMG submission 113463) | Corn rhizosphere microbial communities from Kellogg Biological Station, Michigan, USA - C3-5 metaG | ecosystem: Host-associated > Plants > Roots > Rhizosphere > Soil | place: USA: Michigan...
CAGGCCATGGGCCGCGTGGGCGAGGTGGTGCTGCGCACCTGGCAGGTGGCCGACGCCATGAAGCGCCAGCGCGGCAAGTACGACGACGACCCTGAAGTGGGTGACAATGCGCGGCTCAAGCGCTTTGTTGCGAAATACACGATCAATCCGGCCATTGCCCACGGCATCGCCGATTCCGTGGGCAGCATCGAGGAAGGCAAGTTTGCCGACCTGGTGCTGTGGGAGCCGGCGTTCTTCGGCGTCAAGCCGGAAATGGTCATCAAGGGCGGCCAGATGGTCATGAGCGTCATGGGCGACCCCAACGCCTCCATCCCCACGCCGCAGCCGCGGACCCTGCGGCAGAACTTTGCGGCACTGGGCCGCGCCGTGCATTCTTCGTCCATCACCTTCATGTCCCAGGCGGCCATTGACGCCGGCGTCCCCGCGCAGCTGGGCCTGCAGCACGAGGTCCGGGCCTGCCACGGCATCCGAAACCTCACGAAGGCGAGCATGTTGCACAACGGCGAAATGCCTGACATCGAAGTGGATCCCGAAACCTATGAGGTCCGGGTGGATGGCGAAGTGGTCACGGCCGAGCCCTCAGCCGTGCTGCCCATGGCCCAGCGCTACTTCCTGTTTTAGAAGGAGAACCATTGATCATCAGCGCCATACTTGGCAATAAGTTCGACCCCGCCACGGACACCTTTGACCCCGCCGTTCTCGCCGGGCTGCATGAGGAAAAGGTGGTGCTGCCCTCCGCGGCCCTGGTCAAGCGCATCCAGCGCGTGACCACGGACCATGGCCGGGAACTGGGCATCAGGCTCGACGGCGGCCACGCGCCGGACCTCCGTGACGGCGACGTGCTCCACCTCGACGCCACCGGGGCGATCGTCATCTCCGTGGAACACACGGACGTCCTCGTCATCGCCCCCGGCTCCATCCGGGAAATGGGCGTGGTGGCGCACAATCTGGGCAACCGGCACATGCAGGCACAGTTCTTCGGAGAGGACAGCGAATACGGCGCCCAGGTCATGGTGCTGGCCTACGACCACACGGTGGAGGACTACCTCAAGCACGTGGGCGTGCAGTACTCCCGGCAGGAACGCATCATGCCCGTGCCGTTCCGGCACGCCGAACACACCCACTGATGCCCGCCATGCCTGCAGCCGCGCCCACCTACCTGCTGCCGCTGCTCCAGCTCAGCGACTCGGCACTTCCCACCGGCGCATTCAGCCACTCACTGGGGCTGGAAACCAGCCTGCACCGGGGAGAGGTCCGTGACGAAGCCACGTTCGCCGACTGGCTCACCCAGTTCATCCGGATCCAGCTGGTCCACAGCGACGGCCTGGCCATCCGCCTAGCCTGCGAAGCGGACACCCCGGCGGAACTGTTCCGCGTGGACCGGGAACTGCATGCTTCAGCACTGCCGCGGGAAATCCGCGAGGCAGGGGTGAAGATGGGCGCGCGCATGCTGGACATCGCCCTCGCCGTGGCGCCGTCCCCCGAACTTCAGTGCTACGCCGACGCCGTGGCCAGTGGCGACTGCGCGGGCCACCCCGCCCTCGCGTATGCCGTGGCCGGAAAGTCCCTCGGTGTCCCGCTGGCGGAACTGCTGGCCAGCTACCTGTTTTCCGCCGCCACCTCGCTGACCCAAAATGCCATCCGCGGCATCCCGCTCGGCCAAAACGCCGGCCAGCGTGTCCTTGCCGCTGCGCATCGGGAGGTGCGGGACGCCGTCGTGCGTGTCCAAACGCTGGGGCGCGAGGACTTCGGCGTGACGGCACCGGGCCTTGAAATCGCCCAAATGCAGCATGAGCGCCAGCGGGCCCGAATGTTCATGTCCTGACCCGCCCAACCCGACGCTCCCTCACTTTTCGGGGTCATTCCATCGACGCTCCCTCACTTTTCGGGGTCTTTCCCCCGACGCTCCATCACCTTCCGGGGACCACACCGAACACCGCAAACATTGACACAAGGAGACACACATGAAACCGATCAGGATTGGCATTGGCGGCCCGGTGGGCGCCGGCAAGACCCAGCTCGTGGAGCGCCTGACCCGCGCACTGGACGGGCAGGTCTCCTGCGCGGCGATCACGAACGACATCTACACCATCGAGGATGCGAAGATCCTGGCCGCGAACGGCGTGCTGCCGCTGGACCGGATCATCGGCATTGAGACCGGAGGATGCCCGCACACCGCCATCCGCGAGGACACATCGATGAACTCGGCTGCCGTGGCGGAACTGGAGGCGCGGCACCAGGACCTGCAGGTGATATTCATCGAGTCGGGGGGCGACAACCTCTCCGCCACGTTCAGCCCGGAACTGGTGGATTTCTCCATCTACATCATTGACGTGGCCCAAGGGGAGAAGATTCCGCGCAAGGCGGGACAGGGCATGATCAAGTCCGACCTCTTCGTCATCAACAAGACGGACCTGGCACCCTACGTGGGCGCGGACCTGTCCGTCATGGAGGCCGACACCCTCGAATTCCGCGGCCACAAGCCCTACTGCTTCACCAACCTGAAGACCGACGACGGCCTGGAACACGTGATCAACTGGCTCAAGCGTGACGTGCTCATGCTGGACCTGGCGAACTAGGGGCTCCGGTGGTCGAGTCTGCCCCCGTGGTCGAGCTTGCTCCGGTGGTCGAGCTTGTCGAGACCCAGGCAAGCCCCGCTGTGGGGCGTCTTGGAGCCGTGGGGGAGTGGGCCGGCACCTTGTCATTGGACGTTGCCCGCCGCAACGGCCGTTCCATCGCCGTGCGCCAGCACCATGACGGCGCGCTGCGGATCCTGCGCCCCCACTACCTCGATGAATCCGGCCAGGTCTGCTACGTGGTCATCAACCCGGGAGGCGCGTATCTTGGCGGCGACAGGTACCTGATCGAGCTTGATGTTGCGCCCGGGGCGGACCTGCTGCTGACCACACAGTCGGCAACGAAGATCTACCGCACGCCCAACGACCGGGCCGAGCAGCACATGCGCATCAGCCTCGGCGCCGGTTCGCGGCTGGAACTGCTGCCCGATCCGCTCATCGCCTACCGCGAAGCCAGCTACGGCCAGGTCACCTGCGTGGACATGGATCCGACGGCGTCGCTTGTCATGGCTGAGGTGGTGACACCCGGCTGGTCGCCCGACGGCGGATACTTCCGCTACGACGAAATCCGCCTGCGCAACGAGATCTCCATTGGCGGCCGGCTGACGGTGCTGGACAACTTGCTGATCCGCCCCGGTTCCGGCTCGCCCGTGGACGGCAGCGCCTTCATGGGCGCCTGCACCCACCTGGGCTCCCTGCTGGTGGTGGACGCCCGCGTCAATTCCACCCTCGCCGATGACCTCCATGCGCTGCTGGCACCCAAGGACGACGGCGGCCGGCTGGGGGTCACGCTGTTGGACGGCCCGGGCCTGGCGCTGCGGGCATTGTCCCGCTCAACGGAACAATTGAATGCCATGCTGGGCGCCGCCGTCGACCTTCTCCGGAAGCGCTGGCACGGCCAGGAACCCCTGAACTTGAGGAAATATTAGATGACCGCCCCTGCCCGCCTGGGATATCTGGAACGGGAGAAGCTTCCGCTCGCCCGCAGGGTGGGTGCCACGTTCCTGGCGGTGGCCGTGCTGCACGCCGTCGTGGCGGGACTCATGGTGTTTTCACTGATGACGGATGTGCATCCGCTGGCCTTCGGCCTGGTGGTCACGGCCTATTTGGCCGGTGTGAAGCACAGCTACGACTGGGACCACATTGCTGCGATCGACAATTCCAGCAGGAAATTTGCTTCCCAGGGCAGGGCGCCGGTCAGCGTGGGCTTTGCCTTCAGCCTGGGGCACAGTTCCGTCGTCATGGTGGCCGGGGTGCTGGTGGTCAGCGGTGCCGGCATCATGGGGGCCGTGCTGCATCAAGGATCCGCTCCGAACGTGGCGCTGGCCCTGTTCGGGTCCAGCGTCTCCGCCCTCTTCCTGCTGGCAATCGGGTTGTTCAACGGTTCCGCGTTCCTGAAGGCCAATGAGCTGTTCCGGCGGATTCGCGGGGGAGGGGCTGTTGCGGACGATGAACTGGCGCCCACGGGCATGGTGGCCCGCCTCCTGGACAAGCCGCTGTCCCGCGTGAAGCGCCCCCGCGACATTTACGTGCTGGGCTTCCTGTTCGGCCTGGGCTTCGACACGGCCTCAACGATCGCGTTCCTGCTGCTGACGGCCTCCGCCGCGCTGGCAGGCGTTTCCGTTGCCGCACTGCTGGCCCTGCCCCTCGCATTCACCGCCGCCATGACCTTGTGCGACACGGCCAACGGCATGGCCATGATGAAAATGTACCGCTCCGCCGTCATGCACCCGGCCCGCCGCATCGGCTTCAACATGGTCATCACCGGCCTGTCGGCAACGTCGGCGCTGTTCATCTCCGTGCTGACCATCGCCGCGATCGTCCACGAAGTCCTGGGCCTGAGCGATCCCGTCACCACCTGGCTGGCCACCGTGGACCTTGGCCATGCAGGGCTGCTGCTGGTGGGGCTGTTCCTGGCGGTGTGGGGCATTGCCGCGCTGGGCTGGCGGAAGGGCCGCCAGTAGTGTGATGTGCCGCATAAATCAGGCTCTGGGTGCCGTGCAACGGATGTCGTGACCCTAGGATTGATGGTTGGAATTATCCCTGGCGGGGCTTTGCATCCGCCACGCAATTTGACGATCAAGTTAGGCCCATGAGGAAAATTATTCAGTTGTCCGCCGCCGCAATCCTGGTTGCCACCCTGGCCGCCTGCGGTACCAATGCACCCGCCGCGACTTCCAGCGGGACGCCCAGCGAAACCACTGCCGCAACGCAGGCGAAGCGTGCAGTTCCCAACGTTGTTGGGATGACGTACCAGGAAGCGTACGAGACCCTGGTCAAGGAAAACTTCTTCGCCCAGCTGGTCGACAAGACCGGCGCGAGGTGGATTGAAGGAAACCCCTGGGCCGACGCCAAGGTTGCCTCCACGGATCCTGCTGCCGGCACCATGACCGATGCATCCTACGTGAAGGTGGCACTCACCGTGACGCAGGAAGAGTACGCCAAGCAGGGCAAGGCAGCCAAGTAGGCCACAAAATTGAGGGAGCCTGCGGGCCACGCCGCCGCTAGGGCAGGCGTGGCCCAGCGGCCAGCATGACGGAAAGGGCCGTCATCATGACCAGGGAGTAGCGGAACATCAGGCGCGACCACCTCGCGGGGCGTTCAGCCTTCAGTCCCCGGATGCCAAGGGCGATCCAGCCCAGGCCCAGCAAACCCATGACGGCGGTATAGCTCCAGCCCGTGTAGCCGAACGGCTGGGGGAGCAGGGAGACGGCCACAAACACCACGGTGTAGGCGAGTATCTGTTCCGTGGTGTTGGCGATGCCGCGCACCACGGAAATGACGGGCACCCCGGCCTGCGCGTACTCATCGTGACGATAGATGGAAATTGAATAGAACGCGGGCATCTGCCAAAAGAACAGCATGAGGAACGCAATGGCGGCGCCGGCGTTGAGCTCCCCGGCGGCTCCCACATATCCGCCCAGGATCGGAGCGGCCCCGGAAATGCTGCCCACCAGCGTGCCGTGGACTGACATCCTTTTGGACAGCATGCCGTAGAGCACCACGTAGGCCAGGTAGCCGCCCAGCCCCACGGCCACCACCAGCCAGTTGGTCCAGGCCATGAGCACCGACATGCCGGCAAGGCCCAGCAGCACTGAATAAATGACGGCATTGCGAGCCTGGACATGGCCCGTGACGGTGGCGCGCTTCCTGGTCCGCTCCATCACGGAGTCGATGTCGCGGTCAAGCACGTTGTTCACAACGCAGGCGGAGGCAATGACCAAGGTGGTGCCCGCGCATACCGCCAGAAACAGCAGCCAGTCAATGTGCCCTGGGCTGGCGAAGAGGAACCCCGCCGCGGCAGTGAGGACGTTGCCGTACAGCACGCCCGGCTTGGCCAGTGAGTAGTAGCGAAGCACCGAATCCCGCCAGGAGGTGCCCGTGGCCCGTGAGGCCAGTGCGCTGTCGGTGCCGTCGATCCGGGATGTGCCGTCCCCGCTGGCGGGTGGGGGCTCGGAACCTCGCGGGGACATGCGCATGAACTCCAATCAGGGGGTGGTCCGGCCAGTTTATCGGCATGGAGGCGCCCACGCCCGGCCGTGTGATCGTGGCCACTACCGGCTCATGTGAAGGGCGCAGCACCCGGCGGTGGCTAGGGCCGCTGTTGGGTCCGCGTGGCCTCCCACGCCATGACCGCCGCCTGCAGCCCTGCAATGACCTCCCCGTCGGCCAAGTCGGCGCCGAGCAGGCCGCCAATGAGGTCCAGCCGCTGGTAGAACACGGACCGTGAGAGGTGGCTGTTGGCGGCGGCGAGCGTCCGGTTGCCCGGATGGGCCAGGTAGGCGCTCAGCACGGGCAACAGGTCGGTGCCGTGGCGGGCGTCGTGTTCGAGGAGAGTGCCGAGGCTGCGCTCCAGGTATGACTGCAGGCGCGGGTCGCTGCGCAGCTGGCTGACCAGCCGGCGCAGGCCTTTCGCTCCCTGGCGGTGGAGCAGGGCCGGCCCGGCGCCGCCGTCAGGGAGGGGGCCCAGTACTTCCACGGCTTCCTGCAGGGAGTCCGCCAGCGCACCCACCTGCTCGACGACGGCGCCCGCAGCCATGGTGGGCGGCCCCGCGGAGTCCCCCACGCCGCGGATGAGCCCATGCAGCCTGACGGCAAAGGAGTCGACCGCGGCGTCCGGTCCGGGCCGGCCGGTGCCGGGTCCGGGCACGGAGACGGCAACCAGCAGCAGCCGGCCGTCCTGGGCATCAACCCTGCCAGCCACGGCACTGGCGCCCATTGAACGTGCCAGCCGGGACACGTCGGCTGCGGAGGGCCACCGGAAGCAGGCGTTCGGTCCGGCCCCGATGGGTGGGAGCCCGCCCCCGGCTGCTCCCGACCGCACCCGTGTACCAGCGCCCAAGGATTTAGGTGCACGTACAGCCAGTCCGCACAGGCGACGGTTCGTGACGGGCAGGCCCATTGCCTCGAAGCGGGCCCGCAGGGTTGTTTCACTGCGGTACCGTCCCTGCAGCAGGGAGGAAAGCAGCCAGTGCTGGCTGGCGGGCGTCCAGTTTTCCGCCGAACCGTCGGCGAGCCGGCTCAGCGAAAGTGCCACGGCGGCCTGTTCCAGCACCAGTGCCCGCCCGGCGGGGTGGGGTGCGCCGTCGAACGCGATCAGCCAGCCCCAGCGGGTGCCGCGGGCTTCGACCGGAGTGACCAGCCAGCCCTCCGAACCCAGGACGGAAGTGCGTGCGTCGTGCCTGGAATCCGCGGCGTCCCCCGGGCGGGCGCGGTGGGCGGCACGGGCGCGCATTTCCCAGCCGTCAAGCAGGGTGTGCTCGTCAAGTCCGGCCGTGTCGAAGGCAACCACCTGATGCGCCATGTCCTCCAGGACCACGGGACAGCCGAGGACTGCCCCGAGCTGGGCCACGATGTAGTCGGCGGGAGAGCCGCGCAGGCTTAGTTCCGAAAACAGTGCGTGGACCTCGTCACGGGCCTGCAGTGCCGCCATTTGTTCGGCGATGATGCGCCCATGCACCGATTCGGTGACGCTGACAAACTTGACCCGGCGGTGCAGCACCACCAGGGGCAGGCCATGGGCGTCGCACCGCTCAAGCAGCTCCGCCGGGACATCCGCGTAGCGCGTGCCAAGCTCGAGCACCAGCCCGGCAACCTGGGCGGCGGCCAGTTCGGCCATGTATCCGGCCATCCAGTGGGTGCCTTCGGGCCAGCCGACTCCGGTGGCCAGCAGGAGCTCGCCGCCGTCGAGCAGGCCGGCCACGTTCCGCGACTCGACGACGTGGACCCAGCGCACCGGCAGGCCCAGTCCGGCAGCACCGGCCACCACCTCAGCATCGCCGGCCGCCAGCACTGGCAGGGCCAGCACCTCGGCCACCGTCGGCAGCCCCGGACGATCCGTCCGGACGCCGGCCGGATTCCACTCACTTTTCACACTCTGCTCCAGCCGAGGGATGCAAATATCACTATCAGGAGCCTACAACAGCTGTCGGACACATTGTCTGGCTGGCGCGGTCCATGCCTGGGTCGACTACCGCAGGCCTGAAAACGCGGGTTTTACCGAAGGAGACATTCATGACCGCCAGCCCTGACGTTGCGAACGACGTCGAAAGTTCCATCCGCCACAACGACCGCCACCACGTGCTGCATTCGTGGTCCGCCCAGGCCGCCATTGACCCCCTGCCGGTGGAAGGCGGCCTGGGCTCCACCTTCTGGGACTACCAGGGCAACCGCTACCTGGACTTCGGCTCACAGCTGGTCAACCTGAACCTGGGGCACCAGCACCCGGACCTTGTTGCGGCGATCCAGGAGCAGGCCGGGAAGTTGGCCACCATCCAGCCGGCGTTTGCCAACGATGTCCGCGGCGAACTGGCCGCCCTGATCGCCGCCAAGGCACCCGGCACGCTCAACAAGGTCTTCTTCACCAACGGCGGCGCCGAGGCCAATGAAAACGCCGTCCGCATGGCCCGCCAATTTACGGGCAAGTCCAAGATCCTGGCCCAGTACCGCTCCTACCACGGGGCCACGTCCACGGCCATGCAGCTCACGGGCGATCCCCGCCGATGGGCCAATGAGCCCGGCGCGGCCTCCGTGGCGCACTTCTTCGGCCCCTACGCCTACCGTTCGCCGTTCCACTCCAGCACCCCCGAAGAGGAGAGCGCCCGGGCGCTGGAACACCTGGAAAGCGTCATCGTGCTGGAGGGGGCCTCCACGATTGGCGGCATCATCATCGAGACGGTGGTGGGCACCAACGGCATCCTGGTGCCGCCGCCGGGCTACCTGCCGGGCGTACGCGCGCTCTGCGACAAGTACGGCATCGTCTACATCGCCGACGAAGTCATGGCAGGCTTTGGGCGCACGGGCGAGTGGTTTGCCGTGGACGGCTTCAACGTCATCCCCGACCTGATCTCCTTTGCCAAGGGCGTGAACTCCGGCTACGTGCCCCTGGGCGGAGTCATCATGAGCGACGCCATCGCAGCGATCTTTGACGAAGTCGCCTACCCTGGAGGGCTCACGTATTCCGGCCACCCGCTGGCCTGCGCCCCCGGCGTGGCAACATTCAAGCTCTTTGAGCGCGACGGCATCCTGGCCCATGTGCGCGACCTCGGCAGCCGCGTGGTCCGGCCAATCCTTGACTCCTGGGTGGAAAAGCACCCCAGCGTCGGAGAGGTGCGCGGCCGGGGCCTGTTCTGGGCCGTGGAGCTCGTCACCAACAGGGAGACCCGTGAACCGCTGGTTCCGTTCACCGCCGCCGGCGATGCGGCACGCCCCATGGCGGAGGTCGTGGCGGCCTGCAAGGCCCGCGGCGTCTGGCCCATGACCAACAACAACCGCATCCACATCTGCCCGCCGCTGGTCATCACGGAGGGTGAACTGCGGACGGGCTTGGCCGCCATTGATGAGGCGTTGGCGGTGGCCGACGGGTTCGTGCGCTAGAGCCCTTTACAGCGTTGATATGAGTTGTAGACTCGAGTGAATACTTCGTATTCCGTAAAGGGGCTCCTGATTCCGTCGGATTCAGGAGCCCTGCCGTTTCCTGTTCGGCAGGCAGCGCAACCACAAGAAGGCCAGGAATGACCACCACCCTGTACAAGAATCGCGGACTCTTTATCAACGGCGCCTTTGTGCCGGCGGCCAGCGGGAAGACGTCATCCGTGGTCAACCCCGCCACGGGCCGTGAAATCGCCGTCGTGGATGTCGCCAACGCCGACGACGTCGACCGCGCCTACGCTGCCGCCCGCGCCGCCGCGCGGAGCTGGGGGAGGACCACCCCGTCCGAGCGGCAGGCCGCCCTGCTGAAACTGGCCGACCTCCTCGAGGAGCACGCCGCGGAATTTGTTGAACTGGAAAGCGCCCAGACCGGTCAGCCCTTCGAAATGGTGGCCGTGGACCAGGTTCCGCCCTGCGCGGACCAGCTGCGCTTCTTTGCCGGTGCGGCACGCACCATGGGTGCCTCGGCCGCCGGCGAGTACGCACCCGGGAGGACGTCGTTCATCCGCCGGGAGCCCATCGGCGTCGTCGGCCAGGTGACGCCCTGGAACTACCCGCTCATGATGGCCGTCTGGAAGATTGCACCGGCCCTGGCCGGTGGCAACACGATTGTGCTCAAGCCCTCCGACACCACGCCCTTGACCACCCTGCTCCTGGCCGAACTGGCCGCAGAGGTGCTGCCGGCCGGCGTGTTCAACGTGGTGACGGGGGACAGGGACACGGGGCGCGCCGTCGTCGAACATGCCGCCCCCGAACTGGTCTCCATCACCGGCAGCGTCCGGGCAGGCATGGAAGTGGCCAAGTCGGCGGCGCTGGACCTCAAGCGCACCCACCTTGAACTGGGCGGAAAGGCGCCCGTGCTGGTGTTTGCCGATGCCGACCTTGCGAAGGCGGCCAAGACCATCGCCATGGCGGGGCTGTACAACGCCGGCCAAGACTGCACCGCGGCAACCCGCGTGTTGGTCGAGGCCTCCATCCACGATGAATTTGCCGCAGCCCTGGCCGCGGAAGCCGCCGGCTACAGCGTTGGCGGACCCGAGGACCACGCAGATATGGGTCCGCTGAACAACGCGGCCCAGCTGGCCCGCGTGGCCGCCGTGGTGGATGCCCTGCCGGCGCACGCCAGGGTCCTCACGGGAGGGCACGCGATTGACCATGGGGGCTACTTCTATGAGCCCACGGTGGTCGCCGGGCTGCTTCAGCACGATGCCGCCATCCAGGAGGAAATCTTTGGTCCGGTCATCACCGTCCAGGCATTTGACTCGGAGGAGCAGGCCGTCGAGTGGGCCAACGATGTTCCCTTTGGGCTGTCCTCGAGCGTCTGGACCCGCGACGTGGCCCGCGCGCTGGACCTGAGCCGGCAGCTGGACTTTGGCGCCGTCTGGATCAACGACCACCTCACGATCAGCGCGGAACTGCCCCACGGCGGCTTCAAGCACTCGGGCCACGGCAAGGACCTGTCGATGTACGCCCTTGAGGACTACACCCGCGTCAAGCACGTCATGGTGAACCTTGAGCGCGACTAGGCCTGGTTGGCGGACATGCCGGCGCCCGAAGGCAAGCGGGTATTCTGTCAGTGAACGGCACACCATCCACCCCGCCGTCCCTGACAGCCGCTCAAAGTGCATGCCGGGACCGCCATTTTCGCGGGCGAGATCGTCGTCGACACGCCCACAAGGAGCTCCCCGTGACCACACACCCTGATTCCTCACTGAACGAACTTGACGAGATTTCCAAGCGGATCATTGAACAATTGCAGGAGGACGGCCGGCGGTCCTACGCGGCCATCGCCGAATCCGTGGGGCTGTCAGACGCCGCCGTGCGCCAGCGCATCAAGCGGCTCATTGACAGCAAGCTGCTGGAAATCGTGGCCGTGACCGACCCCTTGCGCGTGGGGTTCACCCGCCAGGCCATGATCGGGGTGCGGATCAATGGGCAGCTCGGGGACGTCGCGAAGGCGCTTGAGTCCTTCAGCGAGGTCAGCTACATAGTGCTCACGGCCGGCCAGTACGACCTTCTCGTGGAGGTGGTCTGCGAGGATGACGACCATCTCCTGCGCCTGCTTGGCCGCATGCGGGAACTGCCGGCCGTTACGTCCACCGAGACGTTCATGTACCTTAAGCTCCACAAGCAGCGCTACGACTGGGGCACGCGCTAACCGTCTTGGCATCCTGGGCCGTGAACAGGAGCCACATGGTTAGAGCAACTCCTGGGCTTTAATGAGGGCGGCGCGCAGAATGCGTTCCATTTCATCGAACTCGGGCTGGCCGATGATCAGCGGCGGGGAGAGCTGGATGACGGGGTCGCCGCGGTCGTCGGCGCGGCAGTATAGGCCGTTGGCGAAAAGTTCGTGAGACAAAAAGCCCTTCAGCACCCTTTCGCATTCTTCAGCGCTGAAGGTTTCCTTGGTTGCCTTGTCCCTGACGAGTTCAATGCCGTAGAAGTAGCCCGCCCCGCGTACGTCCCCGACAACGGGCAGGTCCAGGAGCTTCTCCAGCGTGGACCGGAAGGCGGCTTCGTTGGCGCGGACGTGGCCGTTGATGTCCTCGCGCTCGAAGATGTCCAGGTTGGCAAGCGCGACGGCGGCCGAGACCGGATGCCCGCCAAAGGTGTAGCCGTGCGAAAAGACGTGGCTGCCGTCGGCAAACGGCTCATAGAGCTTGTCCGAGGCGATGAGTGCGCCCATGGGGGAGTAGCCGCTGGTCAGTCCCTTGGCGCAGGTGATCATGTCGGGGACGTAGTGGTAGCGTTCGGCGCCAAAATACGTGCCGAGCCGGCCAAACGCGCAGATGACTTCGTCGCTGACCAGCAGCACGTCGTACTCGTCGCAAATTTCCCGGACCCGCTGGAAATAGCCGGGAGGCGGTGGGAAGCAGCCGCCGGCGTTTTGGACCGGTTCCAGGAACACGGCGGCAACGGTGTCTGGACCCTCCTCCAGGATGACGCGCTCAATCTGGTCGGCGGCCCACCGGCCAAAGGCCGCCGGATCCTCGCCATGGACGTCTGCGCGGTAGATGTTGGTGTTTGGCACGCGGAAAGTGGAGGGCACCAGCGGCTCAAAATCAGCCTTGAGTTCGGGGATGCCCGTGATGGACAGGGCGCCGTGCGTGGTGCCGTGGTAGGCGGTGGTGCGGGAGATTGCCTTGTGTTTGCCCGGCTTGCCCTTGATCTTGAAGTACTGCTTGGCCAGTTTCCAGGCGGACTCCACTGCCTCGCTGCCGCTGTTGGTGAAGAACACGTGGTTGAGGTCTCCGGGGGCCAGGGCCGCCAGCCGTCCGGCGAGCTCCGCGGCGGGCTCATTGGCGTAGGACCACAGCGGGAAGTACGCAAGCGTCTCGGACTGCCGGGCAGCTGCCTCGGCCAGTTCTCGGCGGCCGTGGCCCACCTGGACCGTGAACAGGCCGGCCAGCCCGTCCAGGTAGCGTTTTCCCTGGTCGTCATAGACGTAGGCGCCTTCACCGCGCACGATCATCGGCAATTCCGACTGGTCGCCGGGCTGGGCGGAAAAGTGCAGCCAGAGATTGTCGTGGGCTGCCTTGCGGTATGAGGTTCCCGACTCCGGGCCGGCCATCACTGCGGACATGTTAAGGGCTCCTTGGATCCATCGGGCACGTCGTCTTCGATGCGCCCGTGCTGATCAGTCTGCCCGGCAAAACATCTCTTGACAAGGGAATCTGAACTTATTGTTTGGATATGCTTCTGTATCCATCGTTTCTACGGTTCAATATTTGAAATGGCTTGAAAAGTCCGGCAAATTCGATATTGCTCACGGGAAAGCGGGAGCGGCCCGCTGCTAGCCGCGCGCCGCGCCCGCGCTTTCGCGCAACACGACTTCGCCAGTGATCCCGGGGGCGGGGGCGCCGTTGGGATCCAGCGCCAGGCCCGCGGCGATCCGCCCAATGTCCTCCAGCGGGAGCCGGTAGGTGGTCAGCCCGGGGGAGTGGTCGCGAAGCGTGGGGATGTCATCGAAGCCGGCCACCTGCACGTCCTGCGGGATGCGCAGCCCGCGCGAGCGAAGGGCTGTCATGGCGCCCAGGGCCATGACGTCATTGGCGGCCAGGATGCACAGGCCGGGTGCGCCGCCGTCGTTCTTCCCGGCTTCTGCGGCAACCGGCATGCCCGGCAGGTCCAGGCACTCAAGGGTGGCGTCATAGCCGCCGCGGCTGTTGAAGGCCCCCGGAACCACGGCCACAGCTTCAATTCCGGCAGCGGCGAGGGCGGCCGTGAAACCTTCGACACGGTACCGGGCGGTGTTCCGCTCCGGCGGCCCGGCGAGAATGGCAAAGCGGGTGTGCCCCCTGTCCAGGAGGGCGGCGGCCAGGGCGGCGGCGCCCTCCCGGTTGGGCAGCGGGAGTGATAGCGCCCCGGGGATGCCGGTGGATCCCAGCGCCACCACGCGCCCGCCGTTCTTGATGTAGCGGCCCAGTGCGCTGGACACCCTGGGGTCTTCGTCCTGCAGCCGGGAGGCGGCGAGGATGATCACATCGGTGCGGTAGGAAATGAAGGCGTTGACGGCGGACAGTTCGGCGCTGCCCTCCGGTTCGCCCCCGGCAATGTCCGTCCCGGCGAGCAGCACCTGGCGGCGGTGTTGGAGGGCCGTTTCCTGGACACCGTGGGCGATGGCGGAAAAGTACGGGTCCGCAATGTCGTGCACCACCAGTCCCACCAGGCCCGTGGTGGAGCGGGCCAAGGCCTGGGCCTGGGCGTTTGCCACGTAGCCGAGCTCCTCCGCGGCGGCCCGGACGCGGTCTGCGATGGCCGGGGCTGGAGTGCGCGCGGAGCCGTTCAGGACCCGTGAGGCGGTGGCGAGGGACACGCCGGCCTGGCGGGCCACTTCGGTTAGGTTGACGCTCACGGTGGTGTCCTTGTCGTGGAGGTGCGGATGGAATGTTTCAGTCCGCCCGGGGAAGCCCTTGACCGGACGCTGTCTCCAGCATATATTGGAAAGCGCTTTCCAAATTTCAGGCCACGCCGGACCCTCCGGCACGCACTTACCACCGGGAGAAGCACGTGACGCTGACAGCATCCACCGACCAGGCCACCACGGCAGCCGAGGCAACGGCAGGCGCCGCCGGCGCAGACGCAGCCGCAGCCGCAGACGCAGCCGCAGACGCAGCCGCAGCCGCAGACGCAGCCGCAGGCGCCAAGAAGAAGGTCATCCGCATTGCCATGAACGGCATCACCGGCCGCATGGGCTACCGCCAGCACCTGCTGCGCTCCATCCTGCCCCTGCGCGAGTCCGGCCTGACGCTGGAAGACGGCACCAAGGTCGCCATCGAGCCCATCCTCGTGGGCCGCAACGCGGAGAAGGTCCGCGAACTTGCCGAGCTGCACAACGTTGAGCACTGGACCACCGACCTGGACGCGATCATCGCAGACCCGACTGTCGACGTCGTCTTTGACGCCTCCATGACCAGCCTGCGCGCCGCCACCTTGAAGAAGGCCATGGCCAACGGCATGCACATCTTCACCGAGAAACCCACGGCTGAGACCCTGGAGGAGGCCATCGAGCTGGCACGCATTGGCCAGGAAGCCGGCATCACCGCGGGCGTCGTGCACGACAAGCTTTACCTGCCCGGCCTCGTCAAGCTGCGCCGCCTGGTCGACGAAGGCTTCTTCGGCCGCATCCTCTCCATCCGCGGCGAGTTCGGCTACTGGGTCTTCGAAGGCGACCACCAGGCCGCCCAGCGCCCCTCCTGGAACTACCGCAAGGAAGACGGCGGCGGCATGACCACCGACATGTTCTGCCACTGGAACTACGTCCTTGAAGGCATCATTGGCCGGGTTTTGACCGTCAACGCCAAGACCGCAACCCACATCCCGGCCCGCTGGGACGAGGCAGGCAACGAGTACAAGGCAACCGCCGACGACGACGCCTACGGCATTTTCGAGCTGGAAACCCCGCAGGGTGACGCCGTCATTGGCCAGATCAACTCCTCCTGGGCAGTACGCGTCTACCGCGACGAGCTCGTGGAATTCCAGATCGACGGCACCCACGGCTCCGCAGTTGCCGGCCTGAACAAGTGCGTCGCCCAGCAGCGCGCCCACACCCCCAAGCCCGTCTGGAACCCGGACCTGCCCGTCACCGAATCCTTCCGCTCACAGTGGCAGGAAGTCCCGGCGAACGCCGAGCTGGACAACGGCTTCAAGCTGCAGTGGGAAGAGTTCCTGCGCGACGTCGTCGCCGGCCGCGAACACCGCTTCGGCCTGCTCTCCGCAGCCCGCGGCGTGCAGTTGGCCGAGCTGGGCCTGCAGTCCTCCGACGAGCGCCGCACCCTGGACATCCCGGAAATCGAGCTCTAACCATGGCCATTTCAATCACCCTTCCGCTGCCGGACGGCAGCCTTGAAGCACTCACGCTGAACGGGACCGGCCCGTGGCACAAGCCGACGGCGCTCATCACCTCCCGCAAGGTCTACGCCGCCGCGCACGTCACCCCCAAGGTTTTGGGCAACAACGTGCCCGGCGCCCCGGCCGACATTGACTGGGATGCCACCCTGGCCTTCCGCCGTGAGCTGTGGAGCTGGGGCGTGGGCATTGCCGATGCCATGGACACCGCGCAGCGCGGCATGGGCCTGGACTGGGCCGCCACGCAGGAGCTCATCAACCGCTCCGCCGCCGAGGCCGCCCTCATCGCCACGCCGGAGCGCACCGTGCGCGACCTCCTGGCCTGCGGTGCCGGCACCGACCAGCTGGACCCCGCAACCGTGGAGCCCGGCGAGGATGGCCTGGCCGCCGTGCTTGCCGCCTACCGCGAGCAGATCGCCGTCGTCGAGGCCTCCGGCGCCAAGGTCATCATCATGGCCTCGCGCGCCCTGGCCAAGGTTGCCAGCGGCCCCGCGGACTACCTGGCCCTCTACGGCACCTTGCTGTCAGAGGTCAAGGAGCCCGTTGTCCTGCACTGGCTCGGCACCATGTTCGACCCCGCCCTGGCCGGCTACTGGGGCAGCGACGATGTCGCCGCCGCAACCGCCACCTTCCAGCAGCTGATCTCGGCGCATGCCGCGAAGGTGGACGGCGTCAAGGTTTCCCTGCTCGACGCCGGACACGAAGTTGCGCTGCGTGCGTCACTTCCGGAGGGCGTGCGCTTGTACACGGGCGACGACTTCAACTACCCCGAGCTGATTGACGGCGACGGCTCGCACTACTCGGATGCACTGCTGGGCATCTTTGCCGCCATCGCGCCTGCCGCCTCAACGGCTTTGCAGAAGTACGACGCCGGCCAGCCCGCCGAGGCACGTGCCATCCTCGATTCCACGCGGGATCTTGGCCTGCACATCTTCGAGGCACCCACGTACTACTACAAGACGGGAATCGCCTTCCTCGCGTGGCTGAACGGCTACCAGGCCGGCTTCCAGATGGTCGGCGGCCTGCACTCGGGGCGCGACCTCAACCACCTGGTCAAGCTGTTCCGCCTGGCCAACACGGCACAGCTGCTGCTGAACCCGGAGCTGGCCGCCAATCGCATGGCCGGATTCCTGAACGCCGCCGGCGTTGAATCAGCAGTTCTGGAAGGAGCCGACGCATGAGCACCTTTGAGAAGCTGTCCATCAACACGGCCACGATCAAAAAGGCATCGCTTGCCGAAGCCCTGGACCTCAGCGTCGCCGCAGGCTTGAAGCA
>Ga0157370_10004002_pt1 | contig 17122 bp, 12 predicted proteins | sample C35metaG_FD_113463 | JGI IMG/M metagenome (GOLD analysis project Ga0157370, IMG submission 113463) | Corn rhizosphere microbial communities from Kellogg Biological Station, Michigan, USA - C3-5 metaG | ecosystem: Host-associated > Plants > Roots > Rhizosphere > Soil | place: USA: Michigan...
CGCGCCGCACTCGATCGCCTCGAGGCGGACTGGCGCGACCGGATCGAGCGGATGGAGCAGATCCTCGAAACCGACAAAGGAGACAGCTGATGCCCGTCACCGACGTAGAGAAGAACATCGACGCCCTGACCCTGACGATCACGGCGGAGTTCGACGCCGATGCCGAGCGACTCTGGGAGCTGTGGGCGGATCCGCGCCAGCTGGAGCGCTGGTGGAGCCCGCCGTCACATTCCTCGACCTTCACCGAGCACGAGCTCACGGTCGGCGCCCGCACCACCTACTTCATGACCGGCCCGGACGGCGAGAAGCACCACGGCTCCTGGCGGATCGAGGAGGCCGACCCGCCCCACCGGCTGCGCATCAAGGACGACGACGTCGACGCCGAGGGCAACCCGGAGGACGGCGGCCCGACGGCGATGACGGTGACGATCGCCGAGGCCGACGGCACCGCGACCATGTCGATCCAGACCCACTTCGGCGACCGCGAGTCGATGGAACAGACGATCGAGACGGGCTTCGAGCGGGGCATGACCGAAATGCTCGACGGGCTCGACTCCCTCCTCGCCGCCGCGAGGGCGTGACGAAAGGCCGGGAGGCGCCCCGGCTTGTGCCGGCTAGCCTCCCGGCTTCGCCTCCGGCGGCGCGTAGCGATGGTGGATGGCCAGCGTGTTGCCGTCCGGATCGGAGAAGAAGGCCTGACAGCAGACGCCGGAGTCGAGGGTGTCGCCCCGAAACTCGACACCACGCGCTTCCAACTCCGCCTTCGCCGCCTCGAAGTCGTCGACGTGAAACTCGATCGGGTGGTTGTTGGCGCGGAACTCAATCCCGAAGGCGTCCGATTGCATCACCGCGACCGTCAGGTTCCCCGTCTCGAACTCACCGGCGGGCATGCTCCCCCACCGCTTCGAGAACTCCAAGCCCAGCGTCTCGCCGTAGAACTTCGCCACGCGCTCGTAGTCCTGCGTCGACACGGTGATGAAGTCGGTGCCGCTTATGACCTTCGTCTGAGTTGCCATTGCCCTCCTTCGCGGTGACGTTTCTCCGACGACCGTAGCGGGCTCGCGCACCCCGCCGAGCCAAAGCCAAAGCACCGCGGCCAGCCACCCGCCCGACCGTCGACGCCCCCCAGCTGCCGGTCTAGCCGCCGGCGCTCACCGCGACCCCGCCAGCGGGAGCACCTCGTTCGGGCAACCGCCGCTACGGTCAGCCGGTGAGCGCATCCATCTCGGCCGCCCGTCCGTCGTGTCCGTAGTCGTAACGGGCGCCTCTGGCATGCTCGGCAGCGCAGTGCTCGCGCGTTTCGGTGGCACTTCGCAGGCTTCCGGCTGGCGGCTGCGGGGCGAGGCTTCCGAACCCTTCCTGCGCCAGGTCGACATCACCGATGCCGACGCCGTGGATGCCGCCTTCGACGATCTGGCCCCGGCCCTCTGCGTGCACTGCGCAGCGATCGCCGACGTCGACCGTTGCGAGGCCGAGCCGGAGTTGGCCGAGACTGTCAACGTCCGCGGAACCGCGAACGTCGCGGCCGCTGCCTCACGCCACGGCGCCAGATTGATCCTGATCTCCAGCGATTACGTGTTCGACGGCCGTGCCGAAGCGCCCTATCCCGAGGACGCCGGGCCTAATCCGCTGCAGGTCTACGGCGCGAGCAAGCGGGCCGCCGAGCTGATCGTCCACGGGCTCGAGGACGGTTTGGTAGTGCGGCTCCCGCTCCTCTACAGCGTCGATGCGGACCAAGGATGGTTCCAGCAGACCTGGTCGCATCTGCTGGCGCGTGAAGAGGTGCCGGCGGACGCACTTCAGGTCCGCCAGCCCGCATTGGTCGACGACGTGGCCGAGCTGATCGTGGCCCTCGCAGTGCAGAGGGCGAAAGGGGTCATGCACATCGCGCCAAAGCAGTGCGAGACCCGGTATGGCTGGGCCCGCCTGATCGCAGCGGCAGTCGGAGCCCCCGCTGACCTCGTGCTCGCGACCGAGTCCCAGCCCGAGGTCCCCCGGCCGCAGAAGGCATCGCTTGCCACCGGGCGGATCAAGGCGCTGGGACTCGAACCGCCGCGCTCGGTAAGCACAGTGATCGCCGCGCAACTCGCACTTGGGAAGTCACAAAGGCCGCGATCTCGCTGAGCGTTCCAGTATTGTTGAAAGGTGACCTCACACACTCCCTCGGCTGTCACCGGACTCGATAACGCCTCAGATTTCGGGCGAGCGATGTTTGTGTCGATGAGGCAGGCCGGAGCTGCCGCCCGCCTCATGCAGGGACGTGTTGCAAATGACGGTAAGGATGACGACACGAGTTTTCCCAGCGACGATGCGGCCCTACGGGAGCGTCGCGCGGCCAAGACGCTTGCCGATGAAGTAGCTCAGGAGATTCTCCTGCTCGCCGCTGACCAGCTCTTGGAGACGACTTCGACGGGGCTCGACGCAGAGGAGATGACTCCTAGTACCACGCTTTTCTCGAAGGCCCCGACGTCACCACAGACCCTCGTCGTCGACCCGATCGACGGAACCATCGAGTACTGCGAAGGCAAGGCTTCCTATTCCGTCTGCGTCGGACTCGAGCGTGGCGGTGAGGTCGTCGTCGCACTGGTCTATTTCCCGGCCCGCGACACCATGTATCGCTACATTGCCGGGGAGGCACCCGTGGTCATCGAGCAGGTCTCGACGGCACCGCAGGAACGGCCCCTGCACCAGTCTCCCTCGGCTCCCGGTACGCCCGTCGTTTACAAGAACGGGAGGGTTGCGCCCGAGACCGTGACCGCGCTCGAGAAGGCGGGGTTTCGCGTGCGCGACGACACGGATGGTGGGATCGGCGCTCCGGACGCGATACTCGCCTGCCTCAGCGGTGAGGCAGTCGCTTACATAAGTCACACCCGTCAGATGAGGGACATTCTGCTGGGGGCCATGATCGGTGGACTGCCGACCGGCGGGGCTTTCGACTGGCAGGGCGCTCCGCTCAGCTGGCCTTCGGGAGGGCGTGTGCCACGTGCAGTCTTCATGGCAGACAACTCACTTCAGCACCGTCTCTGGCCGTGCCTTACTGCTCATGCATAGACAGGGTCGACGACAAATGAGCCCAGGGGAAGAGAATGACGGAAGATGAGATGCCGAATTCGGACGACCTTTCGTCGCTGATCGACGGCGAGAGCCTGGCTCTTCCGTCGCCCCACCAGGAACACGATGAAACGTCGGAGCATTTAGACGAGCGACTGCCGGTCGCCCGTCCCTTCGCCAAGGGCCGTGACCGCAAGCTGGACCTGCGACACAACAACGATCTGCTCGCGGCACTGAACAGTCGCGTCTGGGCGATTTCCCATGCCATCCGCGAAACGATCGCACGGCACGACCAGGACATCCTGCTTGGGATTGCTCAGCTGGAGCGATGGATCCTCAATCACGAAGTCGTCAGGGTCATCGGCGCGGGACGCGCTCTGCACGCCGCTTCGATTCCGGCAAACCGATTAGTCCATACCGGCGCTGATGTCTATGTGATCAACGACGTCGTGCCGCTCCCCAACAGCAACAAGGACGGCGGGATCATCGCTTCGAGCGCATCGGGCCAGACCAAGGCGGTGCTCGAAATGATGGAGGACGCCAAGGCAAAAAATCCAAGGATCGTGGTCCTCGGAATCGCCGACGCCGACGCTGCCACTTTCGCCGGCCTCTGCGACATCTTCGTGGGGGTGGAGGACGACAGCGGCCCCTACGACAACCCGCTGCACGCGCTCGCCGATACCGGCGAGTACGTGATCAGCGAGCTTCTCGACGCGATGATCGTCGCTGCCGGCAAGCGCCTCGGCCTGACCGACGAAGACTTCCGCAGCAACCACGAGGACATCGGGCCGACCGGTCCATATCAACCGCTTTCGCGAGACCGGTAGTGAGTTTGCCGTCCATGCCCAAAACGCCCATGGGGCGTGATGACGAGATTGCAGCGCTTACGCGCGGGATACGTGCAGGCGCCCGGATCGTCGTGGTACGAGGCCCACGGGGTGTGGGAAAGACCACCCTCGCATCGGAGGCGTATCGCGTCTTCCACGAGCTCGAAATGTCGATGGACTTCGTCGATGCGACGATCGGCCACGAGCGCCAGCTCGCGAGCATCTTGATCGACTTCCTCCACGCGATCGGAGGGCACCCGGCAGGCCTGACGACGCCTGCAGCCATCATGAGCGAGCTGACGGTGGAGGCAGAAGCACTCGACGGTCCCGGCCTCTATTACATCGACAACCTGGAACCCACGATCTTCCACTCCGATGAGTTCGGCGAGATCTGTCGCGCCTGGCTCGCGGCTGAGCATGAGCTTTGCCTCATGGTGACGGTCCGAAGCGATCCCCCGCATGAGCCCTCGCCGCTTGCTACCGAGGACGGCGTCCTTGAACTGATTCTGGACGGCCTTACAGATCCGCGTGCGCAATTGTCCCTCCTCGGGGAGGAGCTCAGGCGTATGCATCCCGAGCCCTACCTGCTCGAAATCGCCAAGACACTGGAAGGCAATCCCCAGCTGCTGCTCGGGCTGCGGTGGAGCAAGAGCGATCCCGACGACTATGTGAAGAGCGTGCAGCGTGATGACCGAATCTGGGAGACCCAGAGTTCGTTCGCCACCTGGCTGTCGGACAGCGGCCTCGACGACCTGTGCCTCGCGATCGGGCTGATGCGAGCAATCGAGTATGACGCTGCCCTTCTCGAGTGGCTGTGGCCGCGAGTGCAGGACAGCGCCGAGGACGCGCCCTACGGCGACGCGATCGCGGTCCTCCTACGTGAACAGGTGCTATCTCCCGCGGTGCGTCCGGACACTCTCAGGGTCCACCCGTGGGTGCATCGGGACCTGGCGCTCCTGGCGGAGTCCCGGCCGAGGCGATGGGCTCAGCGCGTCCACGATGCTGCGGCCGACTATTTCTCGACTGCACTCAATGCCACCGAAGTAGGTGCGGCGAGCGAGTACGTCTACCATGCCCTGCGGGCGGGGCGGTCGCGGGAGGTGTGGGAGCGCCTTGTCGATGCCGACCTGATCGAGATGTGGAGGCGCAGCGGCCGCTCGGTGCAGGCTGCCGGGATCATCGATGAACTCTGGGGTGAGGTCGAGAGACGCGGTGCTGATTTCACCGGCATTGAGCGCGCCGAGCTCTTGGTCAAGCGCGCTCATGTCGCCTCCGACATGGGTCAGCCGCGGGTCTGCATCACCTTCCTCGAGTCGGCGCTACAGGAGCTTGCGGGGACCGACGACGAGCAGATGGCCCTCCATCGGGCAGTATGGACCCAACTGGCGATTTCCCATGCCAATCTCGGTGAGATCGAGTCGTGCATTCAGTACTACACCCGGGTCATCGACGCTGACCAAGCGGTAGCTGATTCTCGTACGGCGCTGGCGATGGGGTACCTCGCCTACGAGTACTGCAACGCCGGGAGAGACGCGGAGGCACAGAGGTGGATAAAACTCGCACTGGCCAAGTGCCCGCGCAGTCAGGAGGTATCGATTTTCGCGAAGAATCTCTGCAACCAGGGCCTCGTGCGATTTTTCGCGCGGGACTTACAAGGAGCAGCGGTCTCGTTCGACGAGGCGATCAAGCTCGTCTCCGACCCCGGCAGCGACGGCTTCGACGTGCGCGAGCATGGCAGGGTGCTTGCCCATCGCGGCATGGTCATGCTGGCGACCCCTCGGACCAACCCGACAGAGGCGCTGGTCTCGCTCGAGGAAGCACAGGCTCTCAACGAGCGGGCCGGAGATAGGCGCCGGGTCTATATCAGCATGGGTCGACGGGGCATCGCGCATGCACGCATAGGAGACCTCGAGACCGCGTCGCGGCTGCTTACCCGGGCCGCTGAGGCCCATCAGCGACTCGGAGACACCCGCAATCTCGCCGTCGAGGCGCTGGCGCTCATGGCCCTGCCCAAGCTCTATCCGGATTCGCAAGATCTGTCCCCGCTTCCGCCCCTGGTCCGGCAGCTCTCGAGCGCCTTCCGGGACGGAGGCCCTCTCGCCAGGTACAGAGAAGTCTGGGCTAGGTCCTACTGCCTGATGCTCAACCCTGACAGCGTCCTCGACTAAAGACCGCGTGGATGGCTGGGGCGCTCACGGGGCACGGCCGAGGGACCGGGAAAGGGATCGGCGAGCAGAGCGAGGCAGGAGCACGCCGACCACAAAGGAGAGAGCGGAGGCGCCGGCCGCCTCTTCCTATAGCGGAGGCGGGATTCGAACCCGCGACCTTCGGGTTATGAGGTTTCTAAGGGGGGTTGACCAGGCTGGTTTTTGGCTTGTTCAAGCGGTTCGAGTTGGTCCGAGTTGGACCTGGTTTCGCTCAAATTGGTACCCGTTTGGTACCCGCTCTCTGGGTCCGACTGTCGTTCTCCCCTCCTGGCTTAGTCGATAGCGGCTTTCAGTCGGTCGATGACTTGCCTAGCTTCGGCCTTGGTCATGGCAGCACCCTTGACCCGTTTGCCAGCCGCTATTTTCCCCGCCAGCTCGGCGAGAGCTTCGGCGTGGCGAGCCGCCCAACCGTGAGCGAGCGCCCAAGTTCGGATCTCCGTTGAGTCCAAAGGCTCACCAGCGATGTAGAGAGCCTTGAGAAATTGCCTCGCCTGCCGCGCGTCGGAGGGGTGGTGGATTCCGGTCGACGGATTGATACATGCCGTCAACGAGGTAAGCGCCTGAGTGACTAAGGGGCTCAGCTCGACCTGATCTTCCCCCAACGGCTCTCCGGTGCGGACGTCAACCGGATCGTATGCTCGCTTCCAGCCATCGAGGTCGCCCTCGGTCCAAGGGATTGCGCAAATCGCGGGCGGCCTGGACTCTTCCGCGGAGCCGACCATCGCGCCATTGGCCCAAGGGATAAGGAGGGGTCCGGCGAAAACCCCGGGACACGTCCGGTCGGTGAAGACCTGAACTTGGACGCCTTCCAAGACGAAGTAGCGATCTCTCGCGGCAAACTCGGCAGCGTCTCGGCCGATAGCGCGCTCGAGATTAGAAATCGAGTCGACCGATGGAACGACCACGGCGCAAGGCAGATCCTGTTTGCGCGCCTCTCGCACAAGCCACTCGATTCCCAGCCGCTCAGCGTCGGGATCGGGACCGTAAGCATCAATGAAAAAGCGGTGCATGGCTTCAACGGTAAGCAAACGGTCGGCCGACAGGTGCTAGCCGTGAAGCGCTGGTGAAACAGTGACGGGCTCGCGACTCGCCGGCCAAATCTGCACGAAGCCCTCAAGGGACTTCGGGGTGATCGGGGAGACCCTGCCTCCGAGATAGGCATAGAGGCTGCCGAGCATGACCTGATAGCCCGGGATTGGGATGGCGGTTGGGGAGCCTGGGCTGACGGTCCCGTCGGGGCTCTGCACGTTGACCGTCAGGCGCAAGGTGCCGCTTATCGCCCGAACGCCGAACATCCGCAAGCCAGCCACCTCGGGAACCTCTGGCATGGTGAATGGCATCGCCGGTGTCGGTGCCGCGTAGATCACACAGCCTGGTCTGGCCTTCTGCGATTCCTTGAAGCCCTCTCGCAACGAAACCAAGTCGCCATCGTTGCCGTTGGCGGCCGCATCGAATACCAGCGCGCACTTGTAGATCCATGCAGCAAACACAGCTTGCTCGTCGCAATTGAGCGTCACGCTGTCGTCTCCGCGGATTAGCGGCTTGAGAACGTCGGCGGCGGCACTGTCGATGACCGAAAGCCACTGGTTGTTGCAACTCCGGCAGATAATTTTTGCCGTCGAGATCGGCTCCTCGGGACTGAGGCGCATTTGACTGGGACCGACGAAGCTGCCGCTGAAACCGGGGTCCGGCCTTCGCTGCCGGTGGAACGCGCGCAGGACCCAAGCCGCGATCAAGTGCTCCTCCGTCATATCGGAATCGCCGCAGAAGATGCACTCGTTTAACTCGCGGCCGGACGTCATCGTCGAAGACTTTCAAGGCCTCCGGCTGTGGGCGCAAGTAGCACAGAAGGCGATGGCGTTGAGGGCGTCGTCTCCACGAGAGTTTTCCGCACGAGCCTTGCCCTCGGCGCAGGCCTCGACACGCGCATGGTTGGATGGAGAGATGGCACCGCGGCGAGGAGGTGAGGCCGACAAGTTTGGCAACCGATATGAGGGAATCTGGACGGTCCGTCAGCTCTTGGAGGTGCTTCGTGGCCAGGCGGAGAGCCTGACCGTCGAGAAAACCGGAGACGACGGCAAGGGGGCCGAGTTTCTACTCAACCGAAGTCTGGGCCGGACCGAGGCACACCAGGTAAAGCGCCAGCGTGGCAGCGCCACGGCGTGGAGCCTTCGAATGCTCCGAGACGAGGGCGTCCTAGCCTCGGCTCGGACCCACTCGAGCAACGGTCGCGGGTTTCATTTCGTCTCGCTCTTGCCCTCACCCTCGCTTGAGGAGCTCGCCGACAAGGCTCGTCGTTCCGATGACCTGAAGCATTTCGTCGAGGGACAGCTGAGCAACCGAAAGCAGCGATCCGACTTCGATTTTTTGGCCTCCGAGGTCTGGGGCTCGCCAGAGACCGCTTTCGAGGTCCTGCGCAGCGTGTACGCCCGCTGGCCCGATGAGAGGGAGCTGCGCGACACGAACGCCGCGCTCGCCGGAATGCTGCTCGACGGAGCGCCACCCCTGGTGGCAGCCCTCGCGCTGGGCGACCTGATCTCGAACAATCTGGGGCGGACGCTCAACCAAGCAGTGGTGAAGGAGCGGCTCGCCGAGTACCAGCTGCGCTTCGAGCCGCTGAGCGCCCGACCCGGTCTTGCGGAGCGCATTGCCTCGATGAGCGCTTCCTGGCTGGGAGGAACGGGGGCGGAGATGCTCGATCCGCCCATTCCAAGGGACGAGACGAGAGAGGTGGCGGAGCTGCTCCAGACAGGCGAGCGGGTGGTCCTCGTCAGCGGGAATGCCGGCGAGGGCAAGAGCGCGGTGCTACATCAGGCGCTCTCAGCCCTTGGGGAGGCCGGGTGGCCGGTGCTCGCCTTGCGACTCGATCGCCTGGAGCCATTCGGCTCGCCCCTTGAGCTTGGGGAGCAGATGGGGCTTCCTGGCTCGCCGGTCGCGGCGCTGGCAGCGATCGCAGCCGAACAACCCGCCCTACTCCTCATCGATCAGCTCGATGCGGTCAGCCTGGCCTCCGGCCGCATGCCGGCAAGTTTCGGCAGCATTTTGGAGTTGCTGCGCGAAGCCTCCGCCTTTCCCAACCTGCGGGTGCTACTGGCAGCGCGCAGTTTCGACATCGCCAACGACCATCGTCTGCGGAGGCTCGCTGGCGAAGGTGGCCTCGCACGGCATCTCGAAATCGGTCGACTCACCGATGAGGAGGTCGCCGAAACGCTTGAGCGGATGGGAGTGGCAAAGGAGGATCTGAGCACCGATCAAATCGAGATCCTGGGGACGCCGCTTCACCTTGTCCTGCTACAGGTGGTCACCCAAGGCGAACGTGCACCCGGCTTCTCGAGTTCCAAGGACCTCTTCGATCTGTTCTGGGAGAACAAGGCTCGTACTTGCCGCGCGCACCCGAGCCGGCCCCGGTTCGGCGAAGTGATCTCGACGCTTGTCGATTCGATGAGTTCGACACAGCGGCTCTCGGTGCCAACCGCTGTGCTGGACTCGAAGGACCTGGTAGCCGACGCCGGAATACTCGCGTCCGAGCACGTCTTGGTCAGGGACGGGGGGCAGCTCGCCTTCTTTCACGAGTCGTTTTTCGACTACGCCTTCGCCCGCTGCTGGATCCTGAGGGAAGAAAGTCTCCTTGAGTTCCTGCTTGCTGGCGAGCAGGAGCTCTTTCGACGCGCTCAGGTCCGACAGGTACTGGCGCACATGCGCGAGGAAGACGGCGATCGCTTCCTTCGTGAGGTGAGTGAGCTGCTGGGTAGCAGCGAAGTCCGCTTCCATATCAAGGAGGTAATTCTCGGCCTCCTTCACTCTCTGTCGGACCCTGGAGTATCTGAGTGGGTACTCCTTGAGGCGCTCTTGCGTGAGGAAGTGACCTTCGAGGAGGCGATCTGGAGTGCGCTGCGGTCGGTCCCTTGGTTCGATCTGCTCTACCGACACGGGGAGCTCGCGGCCTGGATTGGCGGGGCGGACGATGCTCTCCGAGGTCGAGCAGTCGACGTCTGTACGACCGCGGTACGGGTTCGAGTCGATCAGGTTGCCGAGCTCCTTGGGGGGCTGCGTAATCGAGAGGACTTTCCCAACCTCCTGTTTTGGATGGCACGATTCGCACCGATTCAGCAGAGCAGGGTGCTGTTCGACCTGATCCTCGACCTGGTTCGAAAGGGAGCCGCCGAGGAGTTCCAGAACGACATCTGGACGGACGCGCACGGTCTTGGCGAGGCAGAGGCTGAGTGGGCGCTCGAACTCCTCAATGCCTTCTTAGTCGAGCGCCCAGGCGCCATGACACTTTCGGCCAAGGGCGAAGTACTCGATCTCAAGTCTCGGGATTCGAGCCTCTTGGAAATAGTCTCCGAGGCAGCGAGTCGAGCGCCTCTACGGTTCTGTGAGGTCGTTCTCCCTTACCTGCTCAAGGTAATGGCAGCGACGAAATACGAAGGGGACCCTCCGGTCGGGGACAGACATTTCGGCTTTCGCTCTTGGCAGGAGGACGTACACGAACTCGACAAGGCCCTGCTCTACGGTCTGCGCAAGGCGCTCGTCTGTGTCGTTTCAACGGAACCCGATGCGGCCCGGGGCTTCCTCGAGGAGCTGGCGGCCCACCCCTACAACGCCGCGCAGTGGCTCCTCTACGAGGGGCTTGGCGCTGGAGCGGAGACCCACGCGGACTGGGCCGCGGAGATCCTTCTAGAAGGCGATCACCGACTGTGGAGCGGCTATAGCGACAGTGCCTTCTGGACCACGCGCGAATTACTGGAAAGGGTTGGGCCTCGCCTGAGCGACGAGCACTTCGCGAAGGTGGAGAAAATGCTGCTCAGCTTCGTCGCCGACAGGGACATCAAGTGGCGGGACTATCCATCGTTCACCTTGTTGAGCGCCATGCCGCAGGAGCGGCTCTCACATTCGGCCCAAAGACGTCTCGGCGAGATGCAGCGGAAGTTCGATCAGGCGGAGCCGCCACCGCCCCAGGGCATCCGGATTCGGGGCGTGCCTCCACCGATCCCCCAGCGAGCAGCAGAGCACATGAACGATGAGCAGTGGCTGGCCGCGATCGCGAAGTACTCGACCGGTGAACGATGGAATCGGATCGAACTGGTGGGTGATGCCGAGGAGCTCGCGCGGGTGCTTGAAGCCGAGGCAAAACTGGATGCTGAGCGCTTCGCGAGGTTGGCACTTCGTTTCACCACGGACACTCACCCTGCCTACGCGAACGCCATCATGCGCGCGGTCGGAGATTCTGAAGCCTCGATCCAACCCGAGTCCGTCTTTCGGTTGCTCCGGCACGTCGACACTCTTCATCGGGTCGAGAACGACGGATCTTTGGGTGACGCTTTGCGTCAGCTCCTGGACTCTGCGATCCCTGACGACGTGATCGAGATCATCCTTGAGCGAGCTCGGCACTCCATCGATCCGGAAGAAGAGGGTTGGGCCCCCAAGGAAGATGATGGCGAGGACAGTTCCGATCGCGATCCTTGGTCCCGGGGGATGAACACGGTGCGCGGTCGCGCCGCGGAAACCCTCGGTGATCTCGTTATCCACGATGCCGACGGACATCGCAGCGCGCTCCTTGGTCCCTACTTGCTGGAGCTGGCGCAAGACGACTCGGTCGCGGTAAGAAGCAGCGTCGCCCATCTATTGGGGGCCTCCCTGCGCTACGAGCGACCGCGGGCGCTTGCTGCATTCTCAGCGCTGATCGAAAGCGACGATCGGCTACTCGCCAGTCGACCCGTTGAGCGGCTGCTGATCTACGTCGGACGAGGGGATCCTTGCCTAATCGAGCCCGTGGTCGAAAGGATGCTCGGTTCGGAGTTCAAGAACGTTCGCGAAGCTGGAGGCCGACTTGCTGCTTATGCAGGGCTAGAGCTCGAGCGCAATGACCTGATCGAGATCGCGATCGGATCGGCCGATTCGGCCATAAGAAAAGGAGCGGCGCGAGTTAGCGCTGCATTGGCTACCTCAAACGCGAGTGGGGATGCAGCCGTCGCGGCCCTCTCTAAGTGCTTCGATGATCCCGAGGATTCAGTACGCGAAGCGGCTGCGGAGGTCGCTATGGAGCTGCGGGGTGAGGACCTCGGTCCCTTCCAGGGACTACTGGAGGCCCTAGTCGGATCAGCAGCGTTCGGAGCTGCGCTGCCCCAACTGCTGATCACCCTCGAGGACACGACTAGTGACGTAGCCGAGCTCGGCCTGCGATGCGCCGAGCGCTTCCTCGCAACCCACCGAGACGAGATGAGCAACATCTCTTCGTCTGCCGCCGCTGATTCAAGGCACGTCGGGGAGCTGCTCCTCCGCACCTACGCTCAGTCGCGCTCATCAGCAATAAGAGCGCGGACGCTCGACGCAATCGATGAGTTATTGCTTGCCAGGGCTTATGGAATAGATGAGCTAGTGGCGAGCGCCGAGCGCTAATCAGGGGCGGCATCACTTGAGGAGCTGGTGGAGATCCTCGGCGCTGAGGTCGGCATCGCGCCATCCCCCCTTGATCAGGCACTCGCCGGAGACGACCGGCTGGTGCGGGCTCACGCCGGCAGGGGAAACGAGCGGCGGATCACGCCGCTGTCGAGCGGTTCGCCGTCTTCGCGTAGGCCCTCGACGTAGAGGGCGACCGCCTCGCTCGCGTGCGCCATCGCGTCGTCCATGTCCTCGCCCTGGGTATGGAGACCGGGAAAGTCGGGCGCGTAGACGTGGTAGCCGCCCTCGTCCTGGGGCTCGAAGACCAGCTCGATTTCTTGTACATCTGCCATAACCGCTGCTCTCAGCCTAGGAGCTCTCCGGCCTAGTGGCTTAGCCACTTTGTGAAAAAGAAGGCCGCCCTCGAATCAATCGATCTCAGCGAGGTCGCTGTCGACCCGCGGAAAGGTGAGAGGCGCCCGAACTCTGCCCTCTCGCTCATCGCTGTGAGCGATCAGCGCCTCGTTGATATCGATCGTGCGGGCAAGGTAGATGATCGCCGCGCGGGTGATTGCCAGTTGCTCGATCGACGCCTCAATCAAGTCATCCCAGACCACTCGGTCAAGCCGCTCGTTGGAACTGATAACTGGATCCATAGCGTGGACAACTAGGAAGCGGTGGGTGGCAGTGTGCCGCTGATTGACGAATTCGGCTAGACGGGTCTCACGTTCGAGCTCACAAGCGAGATCGAAGAGCGCGATCAGACCGCGGTTGCCACGCGGAGGCTCGATGGCCTCAACGAACTCCTGGTCCATCTTTCCTTGCTTGCTGCGTGGATACCAGATACTTCGGAAATAGACATCGGTATGACGGCGGGCGGTACCGAAGTAGAGATGAACGAAGTTTGCAATCTTGTCGAGCACGTTGGTGGCAGCGGCGAAGGCAGACGTCGCCATTCCCGTGCGCACCCCCCAGCGCCCGTACTCCAGAGTGTCAAGAAAAGTGGCACGGGCCGAGACCGCGGTTGAATGCGCGTGGATCGGACTCGCAGGGTCGATGGCCAGCCAGGTTGAGTAGCGGGCAGCAAGGTAGTCCTGCTTGGTCGCGTTGAAGGCGTCGAAGACGTTTTTAGCCCGCTCCTCATCCGCAGGATCGAGACCACTTGAGAAGCGACTGATGTAAAGAGGGTCGAGATCTCCATCGTCTTCGCGCTGGCAGGACGGGGAGAGATGGAGGAAAAGCTCATTACGCCTACACCACTCGAGGTAGGGATCGGCCCATGGGGCCTCAACCGCGGGCTCGGCTGGCGAAACCTTTGAGGGCAGCTCGGCACGGGTTTTCTCAAAGCGCTCAAGGGCAACTGGGCCGCCAATGTGCAGAACCCGTTCACGGTCGGCCAAGGCCTTATCGAGCGCCAAGGCAGCGTTACGACGAGCAGTTGGAGCATGCTGGTTGAGCAGGCCAGCGACGTGCGCCAAGGCCATGCCGACGTTGCCATGAGCCATACCGAAGCTCGGGTCCAATCTCGTCGCTTCGCTCCAGCAGCGGTACGCCTCGTGCTCGCGACCTAGATTGTCAAAGCTGTTGCCGAGGTTGGTGAGCGCCTGCACCCTCAGGTTCGTCGGGCACTCCGCGTCCCATCCAACCCGCTCAAAAAGATCCCGGGCCTTACGAAGATGCTGGTGGGCAGTCTCGAAGGCAGTGACATATCTGTGGCCCTTGCTGGCAAGGTTCCATAGTTCGAGCTCGGCGTTAGCGAGGTTGTAAGAGACGATGGGGTCAGCCTCGTCATCTAGCTTCCGCCAGCCTTCCGCACCGCGTTGCAGTAAAGCCGTATCCCCGGCCAGAGAACCCGCTTCGGTAAAGACCAAGGCCTGAAACCTTGCGACGAGCGCTTGCTCGCCTTCAAGGGTTTCGGCGAACTCGACAGTCTCAGAGATCTGGCCTTGGTCAAGCATCTTCATAAGCAGGACCTCGAGTGCGACGAGATCCTCAACCTTCTCGATTTTCCTTGGTGCGCTGGTCCCCACTTTTTCCTTAATCGGTCAATCAGTAGCTCTAAACCGACCTTCAAGAATGGACCCGAAGGTCGGCAACAAATGGCGTCAGCGAACAGCTAGACGACAGCCATTTCGTGCCTGAGGGAATGACTCCAGACACCAAGACATAGTCCACACAGGAGATCCGGCGGTCAAATTGGTACCCGCTTGGTACCCGCCAGCGCTATCGAGATGCAGTCTCGTCCCGAAAAAAGCCCCGCAAGGGGCTTTTCTCTATAGCGGGGGCGGGATTCGAACCCGCGACCTTCGGGTTATGAGCCCGACGAGCTACCTGGCTGCTCCACCCCGCGGCGGACCGGGGATGGTAGCAAGGCGGGGGTGGCCGGGGGGCGTGTCTGTGGGCTCTGGAGGGTTGATTGCGCAGGGGTATTCGAAGGCGCCGGGGCTCTAGAGTGGCCGGGTGGCCGATGGGGCGAAACGGGTCGCGGTGATCGACGTCGGCACCAATTCGACGCGGTTGCTGGTGGCCGAGGTCGCGGATGGTCGGGTCTCGCCGCTGGACCGCCGGAGCACGGTGACCCGCCTGGGGCGGGGTGTCGATCTTTCGGGGCATCTGTCCAGCGAGGCGATCGAGGACGTCTGTGCGGCGATCGGCGGCTACGTCGGGATCATCGGGGAGCTGGGCGCCGAGACAACCGACGTGATCGCGACCAGCGCGGTCCGGGACGCCGACAACGGCAGCGCCTTCGTCGCCGAGCTGCGGGAGCGGTTCGCGCTCTCGCCCCGGGTCCTCGACGGCGAGGAGGAGGCGCGCTCGACCTACCTCGGCGCCACCTCGGAGGCGCCGCCGGCCGAGCCGACGCTGGTCGTCGACATCGGCGGCGGCTCGACCGAGCTCGTCGTCGGCCGGGGCTCGGAGATCTCCTTCCACGACTCCCTCCAGGCCGGCGTCGTCCGCCACAGCGAGCGCTGCATCGCCAGCGACCCCCCCACCGCCGGCGAGCTGGAAGCCCTCGCCGCCGACGTCCGCGGCCTGATCGAGGCCTCGGTCGGCGCCGGCGCCACCGCCGCCCGCGGCATCGCCGTCGCCGGCACCCCCACCTCGCTCGCCGCCGTCGAGCTCGGGCTCGAGCCGTACGACCCCGCGCGCGTCCACGGCCACGTCCTCGCCCTCCCCTCGATCCAGCGCATGCTCTCGCAGCTCGCCTCGGCCCCCCTCGCCGAGCGGGTCGAGATCCCCGGCCTCCACCCCGACCGGGCGCCGACGATCGTCGCCGGCGTGGTCATCCTCGTCGAGGTGATGCGCGCCTTCGAGCTGGAGGAGATCGAGGTCTCCGAGCACGACATCCTCTACGGCACTGCAATTACCGCCAGTCGTAAAAAACCTTCGATTTACTAGCTGGACAGACTGTCCTACGGCTGCGGGCCAAATGGGCCACTGCCCATACCAAAGACCGAATATCGGGGTTTATCTCTACTGATTTTTCGGTGTCTCAAGGTCGCCCTGTCTAGACCGAGCGGACAAGCCGGTCCATACTCGAACCACCGGGGCAAGAGGTGGGGTTCTCTTCACCTTGCCACCCCGAAATAGGGCTTGGGCGACTGCCGCATCATGGCGCCTCCCGCCGTCTGGGCCCACCAAATAAATAGGCCCCTTGAAGACGTACCCCTGCCCGTCCCGAGGGGCCACCTGGATCGGCCGTCAGTAATGGCGGCCGATTCTTGTTTGGCCAGCCCCTAAGCCAGGTTCGCTTTGCGCGGGTAGGCGATGTCGGGATCGGTGAGGACGTTGACCAGCGTCGGCCGGCCGGAGGCGAAGGCGCGCTCCAGCGCCGGCTTCAGCTCCCCCGGCTCGCGGACCAGGATCCCGTCGCAGCCGAGCGTCTCGACCAGCTGGTCGTAGCGGGTCTCCGGCTGCAGCCTGGCGGCCACCGAGTAGCCGTAGAGGAACTCCATCGGGTGGTGCTCGAGCCCCCAGATGCCGTTGTTGCCCATCACCCCGACCACGCCCAGACCGTGACGCGACATCGTGTCGAACTCCATGCCGGCGAAGCCGAAGGCCCCGTCGCCGAGCAGCAGGCAGACCTGGCGGTCGGGATGGGCGACCTTGGCGCCGATCGCCTGGCCCGGACCGGCGCCGAGGCAGCCGAACGGCCCCGGGTCCATCCAGCAGCCCGGCTCGTAGGTCTCGATGAAGCGGCCGGCGTAGGAGACGAAGTCGCCGCCGTCGCCGACGACGATCGCGTCGCGGTCGAGGACTTCGTTCAGCTCGCGGTAGACCCGGACCGGGTGCAGCGGCGAGCGCTCGTCGTCGAGCTCGGCCCGCTCGGCCTCGCGCTTCTCGGTCTCGACGTTGCGCAGCTGCTCGAGCCATGGGCGCGTCCGCGACTCCCCCGCCCCGGCCGCCTCGCGGAGCGCCGCCAGCGTCGCCCGCACGTCGCCGACCAGGTCGACCTCCGGCGTCCGGTTCCTCGCCAGCGCGTTCGGCGCCACATCGAGACGAATGATCCTGGTCTCCTCGCCGAAGCTGCCGCCAAAGCCGAGCCGGAAGTCCATCGGCACCCCGACGACGAGAGCGACGTCGGCCCCCTTCAGCGCCGTCGAGCGGGCGCGGCTGAAGGCGAGCTCGTGGTCGGCGGGCAGACAGCCGCGGCCG
>Ga0157370_10004003_pt1 | contig 17117 bp, 15 predicted proteins | sample C35metaG_FD_113463 | JGI IMG/M metagenome (GOLD analysis project Ga0157370, IMG submission 113463) | Corn rhizosphere microbial communities from Kellogg Biological Station, Michigan, USA - C3-5 metaG | ecosystem: Host-associated > Plants > Roots > Rhizosphere > Soil | place: USA: Michigan...
AACACTAATTTTTATAAAAATTTGGGCAGCTTTATCCGCCTTCCGCTCCCAATCTTTTTCCCAAAACATTTCCAGCCACAAAAAAGGATTTCCGCTCAAGTCGGGCTGCAATTTTCAGTACAAATCACAAGTCAATATAAAAACGCACTTTTGTCATTCCGTAGGAATTTGAATTGTCGAGATTAATAAAAAAGTCTATTTTAAATTCTTTTCTAAGCGAAGCGGCTTTGTGAACTTAAAACATTTACTTGTCAAAAAAATCTTAGTGTTCTTTGTGTTTAAAAATTATTCTACTTCATTCAAAGCTTCAAGAATGATTGCGCAACCTTTTCGGATTTCATCTTCTGTGATGGTCAAAGGCGGAGAGATTCTCATATATTCATTTCTGTAAAGCTGCCAAAAGACAATCAAGCCTTTTTCCATACATCTGGAAGCAACTTTCAAAGTGTATTCCGGACTTCCAAGATTGACAGCCAGCATCAGACCTTTTCCATTCACATTTTTGATTTTTGGGTGAACCAGTAATTCACGGAAGAGTTTTTCTTTTTTATCAGTTTCGTTCATCAATCCACTTTCCAAAACTTCTTTCAACGTCGCAAGAGAAGCAGCAGCAATCAGAGGATTTCCTCCAAAAGTCGTGATGTGTCCCAACTTCGGAGAGTGAGAGAGGCTCATCATAATTTCCTTCGAACTCATAAAAGCACCTACCGGAACGCCGCCACCCATTCCTTTTCCCATCACGAGAATATCCGGAACGATTCCAAAATGTTCAAACGCAAACAGTTTTCCCGTACGTCCAAATCCCGGCTGAATCTCGTCAAGAATCAACAAAGCACCAACTTCCTCACAACGTTTTTTCAGATTGATAAAATAATTGTCTTTCGGCATTATAAAACCTGCCGCGCCTTGGATGGTTTCCACAATCACACAAGCCGTTTTCTCCGTAATTTTACCAAAGTCATTTTCATTATTGAACTCAATGAAATTCACCATTGGCAACAACGGACGAAATTCTCTTTTGTGAACTTCGTTTCCGGCAACCGAAAGTGCGCCGTGTGTGTTCCCGTGATACGCTTCTTTAAATGCAATGATTTCTTCTCTTCCCGTATATCTTTTAGCCAATTTTAAACTTCCGTCAATAGCTTCTGCTCCAGAGTTTACGAGATATGTCACTTCCAAAGGTTCAGGCGTTGCTTCTGCCAAAAGTCTGCAAAGTGCAACTGGTTTTTCCTGCGCATATTCGCCGTAAACCATCACGTGCAGATATTTATCCGCTTGTTCTTTGATGGCGTTTACAACCTTCGGATGAGAATGTCCTAAAGTGTTTGCAGAAACGCCGGCTACAAAATCCAGATAAGCGATTCCGTTTTTTCCGTAGATGTAGCTTCCTTCTGCTTTTTCCACTTCGAAACCTGCGGCGTAAGGTGTTGTCTGGGCTTGGTATTTGAAAAAATCGGTCTTCATTTTTATGTAGATGTTAGAAATTAGATTTTAGAAGTTAGATTTAAAATCAATTATTTCTTCGAAACGAAATAGACTTCTAAACTTCTGCAAAGTTCGGAAATTTCTTAGTTTTTCCTGAAAGTATTGACAAAAATTTCAATCCTGGCGAAGCGCGCCCCGACTTGAACGGAGCTCATTTTTTGTAGCTGGTTTTTGGGAAGGCAAAAAATAGCGGGAGTGGAAGGCGGATAAAGGCGCCCACATTTCGACTCCGCTCAATGTGACAGATGTTTACTTCTTCACCCGAATAGGTGTCTTCGGTTTGTTCTTTTCTTCAAGTTTTTTACGTTCGGCATCAGCCCGTTCGAAGAGAGAATTGTCGGATTGGTAAACGATTTCAGGATAATTTGGCGTGTCCAAAAAGATATCCCGCCATTTCTGCGGACGGTCTTTTGTATTCCAATTGAAATCTTTGAAAAAACGTTCTTCTTTGGAGATCTTACTCATTGGATAGGTATCCGTATTTGCGCCAATATTACAATCTACAACTTCGAGACGGCGCTCCAAAAACTGCGCTGCGATCTCGCCACAGGTAGAAAGTGCAACACCAATTCTTGTAACTTCCTTTGTCTTTTGATTAGTATCATCGGCATATGAGATTGCCTGGGCGTTGCCAACAGCTTTTGCTACATCAATCGCGTTATCTTTCAGATAAACGATCATATTTTTGCTTTTGATCTGATTGAATTCGTCTTTCAAGTTAAGAGAATCTGCTTTGCTGATTGCGAAAGCATTTCCTATAACACGTATAGAATCTGTAATTTCTTTTTCCGGATTGCTGTAAACGCGTATTTCATCGCCAGTCACCTGTTTTACACCCATCCAGAGAATTGGCTTTCTCATCAGGTGCATCTCGCCATCGGTTTCATTGAAACTGAGAGAATCTGCTCGGCCCTGCATATTTGTTTTGAAAATCCTTACTTTTCTAAAAGCCCGCAAAAAACTTTTTTTCTTTAGAGTATTTGCTGAATCTGGTTTTTGATAAGTCAGGAATTTTTCAGCAGCCATATAGACTGAATCTTTGCTGAGAATCTTGACAAAATAAGGTTTATCAGTAACCATTGCTGAATCTTTTTTCTCGTAGATCTCGCCATAGCCACCTTTGATGTAACGGTTTTGTTTTGGATCATCCAAGGTCACATTGCCAGTTCCTTTTCCGAAACCTGTATTTCTGTTGAAATATAATTTGTCTCCGGTCAGAACTTTCCCATTATAATGGATTCTGGAATTTTTATTAAGGAAGGATTCACCTGTTTTGGAGTTGTAAGTTCCAAGCTCGGTGTAAACGTACTGTCCATAGTTTTCCTTACTCCGAATTGTTGTTGGTCCAAAAAAATCTGAAACGCCTGTGTTTTGATTGGTTTTTATATTATCGCTTATGATCGTATATTTATCAGTTTCAATATTGGAACGTCCGATAAAGTCAATCATTTTTGTATTGAGATAATACGTTGCAGTTTTTGTGTACATTACGCTTCCGTCGTTACTGTAGATAGTTCCGCCAGTATTGAAATAAGCAGTATTTGGGATTTTATCGTAATAAAGTGTTTCTGTTTTAATGGTTTGTTTCGGATCGGTAAGAACTACATTTTTCCGGGCAATTCCACGTTGAGTATTTCCATCATATTCCATTTCTTCGGCAGTGATTTTGCTTCCGTCAGAAGTTGTGAGAACAACGTGTCCAATTGCTTTCAGGAAATTTTCTTTCTGATAAAAAACGACTTCATCAGCAGTCAAAACAGAGCCTTGGTGTTCAAACATTACATTTCCAGAGAAAACCATATTTCCCTCGTATTTGTCCGGACTTACACCTGCAGTATCGGAATGTCTGTGCTGAACTTTCTTGGAGGCTTCTGTTTGTGGGCTTGGATTGTTGAAAAAAGGATCTTTTACCAAGCCTTGATTTTGGGTTGGCGTAACTTGTGAAAAGGTTCTTACAACAATTAAAAGTAAAATAAAAAGAAAGACTTTCTTCATTAATTTTCAGACTTCTTGTGTCCGTAGAAGTATAGGGAATGTGTATCAATGCTCACACCAAATGCTTTTTCTATTGATTCTTTGATACCTTGAATCCTTGGGTCACAAAATTCTATGATCTCTGCAATTTCTTTATCAGAATCTTCTCTATAGATCACCAAATGATCGTGCTGCTTATCGAAATAAGATTTTTCGTAAGAAGAAGTACTCAATGTTTTTTCTCCAAACTGATGCTTTCTGATCAAGCCTGCATCAAGGAAAATCTCAATCGTATTGTAGATTGTAGCCTTGCTCACGTGGTATTTTTTCTGCATCATCAGAAGATAAAGATCGTCCACGTTGAAGTGATGTTCCATATTGTAGATCTCTTCCAAAATGGTGTAGCGCTCCGGCGTATTGCGGAAGCCTTTATCCATAAGGTATTGTCTTAGAACATCTTTTATAGTTGCGATATTCAACTCTTTTTGTTTCGTATCCATCTTACAAAATTAGCGATTTTTTTTCTGATTAATCAAAATGCTTGCTTTCGACTCTTTCTATTTTTTCTGTTTTGATCTTCTGGTCGAGTAGTGGTGCGGATTCTACAACTACATTATGACTTGCAACACCATAAGCAGTGAAATCACTGCTACCCAGTTTTTTAACAAAATTATAAATATTAAGAATAATCTTATCACGGATTGTAAGTAAAAAGTCATTAATGTAAACATTATCAATAATCACAAACTTAAGATCCGGCGGGATATTGTGTGCTCTAAGTGAGGGATGTGAACTTCTGGACGGGATTGTTCCTTCGTCCATCATTTCTGTCAGGACTTGCTGGAAATAATCATTGATTCTTCTATCTCTTTTGAAACCGAGTAAGAAGCTGATTTTATAGATTGTTCCCGGCAAGATCTCTTCAACGTTATATTTGAAGCTGTAAGGATCTTCCTGGTTGACAATATTAAGTATGAAATAATGATCGGCTCTTTTAGGCTGAGCTCTGATGATTGAATAAATAATTTTAGACTCTACTTCATCATCTCTTTTTGCACGACTGATGAATGCAAGATTGGTCGCGTATTTTGGAATTGTTTCATCCAGCTTCATATCTTTTATCGTGGAAATATATTTTTCAAGTTTCACGAATTTGATAAAAGTTGTTTTGATAATTCTTCCGTTGTACCAGGCGTACATACAGATTCCGATGAATCCGGCAAGAAGAACTGACATCCAGCCACCGTCAAAGAATTTGATGATGTTGGCACTGAAAAATCCACCTTCGATGACGATATAAATTAAAGCAAAAATTGCAATCCAAATTTTATTAGTCCTTGTTTTTAGAAACCAGAATACTAAAAGAATGGTTGTCATCAGCATTGTGACAGTAATGGAAAGTCCATACGCAGCTTCCATCTTTCCCGATTCTTTGAAGTAGATTACAACGATGAAACAAAGTAAAAGAATTCCCCAATTGATTTTCGGGATGTACATTTGTCCTTTGATTCCCGATGGATATTCGATTTCCTGATTGGGCCAGAAGTTGAGCGACATAGCTTCCGAAAACATCGTGAAAGCGCCCGTGATTACAGCTTGACTGGCAATGATAGCTGCCGCCGTGGCAAGCACTACTCCGGGAATGATGAACCATTCCGGCATAATTCCGAAGAAGGGATTTTTGCCTCGGAAAACTTCGTGGTAGTTGCTCAATAACCAAGCGCCCTGACCTAAGTAGTTCAAAATTAGCATTGCTTTTACAAATATCCAGCTCACCTGTATGTTCTTGATTCCGCAATGTCCCAGATCAGAATATAAAGCTTCAGCTCCTGTTGTACAAAGAAAAACGGCGCCCAAAATGACAATGGCACTCGGAGAATTATAGATTAATTTGACAGCATAATAGGGATTGAAAGCTTTGAGTATAGTAGGATGTTCAACCAAATGTACCAAACCAAAACCTCCTAAAACTAAAAACCAAAGTACCATGACAGGTCCGAAAAACTTTCCGATAAAACTGGTTCCAAATTGCTGCACTACAAAAATAATGACCAAAATAGCCAATGTAATAGGAACTACAGGAGGCTTATGTGTTACCAGTTCCAGACCTTCTATAGCAGACATTACCGTCAAAGATGGTGTAATAATACTGTCCGCCACCAGAGCTGCACCGCCGATGATAGCAATGATGTAGAGCCATTTTTTCTTGAAGCGCTTAACGAGAGAATAGAGCGAGAGTATCCCGCCTTCGCCTTTGTTATCAGCCTTTAAAGCAATAATCACATATTTGATTGTGGTCTGCAAGGTAAGTGTCCAAATGATGCACGACAGTGCACCTTCTATGTATTCTTCAGAAATGATTCCTCCGGCTTTTCCAGCATTGATGATGGCTTTCATTACGTACAACGGCGATGTTCCGATGTCTCCGAAAACAATTCCTAATGAAACTAAAATCCCAACTGCGGAAAGTTTTTTGAGGTCAAAATGACCACTGCTATCTTGCGACATAATAAAGTCTTATTGTAAAAAATAATTCTGCAAATTTAGATTATTTTATAGATTGAGAAATTTTTTCGACAAAAATGTAATGTTAAGGTATAAAATGTTCTTTAATTCACATTAAAACAAAGGCTTAGTTTTCCGTTTTAGAGATGATTGATGAAACTCCAAAATTTTCTTTTACGAAGATAATCTAAGTTTTGGTCGTTCTCGTAAGCTTCTCTTTCAAAGCTGATGTTGCGGTAAGCAAGTTCTGGATTTTTGTATTTAAGATATTTGATATAATATTCTGACAGGTACCAAATATAAAACGGAATAATCAAAAGTTCCAGCTGCTGACGAAGATGAATTTTCTCGTGATTGATAAGAACATCATTGTCTCTGTACTCTTTTTTTCTCAGCAAAATAAACGGAAACAATGTAATCCCCGAAATTTTAGTATTTTTGAGTAATCTTTGGCAGACAATTATCATACATCAAAGATAAAAATTTTGATACAGTTTTTTAACTTATGAAACTAAATGACATCAAAGAGAATGAAGACTTCTACTACAACGAGCAAGGTTATAAGGTTTTTACAGAAAAATTCCATCTGAAACGTGGCTATTGCTGTAAAAGTGGATGCCGGCATTGCCCGTATGGCTACGATAAAAAGACGGATACATTTATTAAAAAATCTAAATAATAATATATTATGAAACAATATTTCTTCATATTACTGGCGGCAGTTTCTCTGGGCGTGACTTCTTGCAGCCCTTTCAACGTGAAATCTGACTACGCAGCGACAGCAAATTTTGCCAACTACAAAACCTATTTGCTGAGAACAGACGATTTGAAACTGAATGACATCGATAAAGACAGAGTCCTGAACGAATTGTCAAAACAATTACAGGCAAAAACTTTGACATCGGCTCAGAATCCTGATTTGATTATCAATGTGAAAGCTTCGCACAAGAAAGTTCAGGATGTTACGACTTCTTACGGAGGCGGTTTCGGCTGGGGAAGACCTTGGGGCTGGGGCGGTGGTTTCGGAATGGGAAATACCTGGACGAACAATTACAACAGCGGAACAATCGTAGTGGACATTGTGGATGCGAAAACCCAAAAATTGGTTTGGCAGGGCATCGGAAGCGGACTTTCTGTAGATTCGCCAAAGTCTAAACAAAGACAAATCCCGGAAATCGTAGCTGAGATAATGAAAAATTATCCGCCACAAAAAGGGAAATAGTTTTCAAAGACATTTAGATAATATACTGATAGATTTTAGACTTTATCTTTCTTGTAAAAATATTAACCATCTCATTTTTATGAGATGGTTTTTTTTTATTCGGAAATTTTGATGACCAAAAGTTCTTTTGCTTCTTTCAAAATTTCTGATTTTCTATTTTGATTAAGTTCCAAGACGTTCAATAGATTTTGATCATTGAATAATTCTTTAACCAATACACATTTTTTTTCCAGCAGTTTTTGTTTCTCTTTTCCATCGAGCGTTGTAAGACAAGTGATTGGATAAAGCGCATTTTGATCAACCAGACTTTTGATGTTTTTACCTTTTGGATAATCCCAGGACAACAATCTGAGGCCATAATATTCGCCAAAAGCCACAGAATCTTTGGTGAAATAAGTGTTCGTGATGAGCCAGCCATCTGTAAATTCGGTTTGAGTTCCGAACAAATTATATTGAATGTCAGAAATATCTTTGATTCTTGACAAAACGTACATCGGCGTTGTGACGGAGATTTTCGTGTCTTCCGCATTTCGGAATTTGCATTCTACCCAATAGGTTTTTTCATCTTTTTTGGCAATGACATCGGCTTCGTGCGTTACGGCGTGACCTTTTATCAATTGTCCCGTTTCGGTTTTGTAGCCGATGTTTTGAAAAACTCTGGCAATCCACTGTTCGAAATAAAATCCTGCAGGGCCCAATTCCAACAACGCCTTTTTCAAGCTGTATCTCGCTGCGACGGAATTCGAGATTTTTTTCAGCTCGTCGAAAGCCAGTTTGTAAATTTCTCTTGTTGTGACGCCTTCGATGCAATTTGGTAAAATATTATCGATGACTTTTTTGATGGAATTTTCTTCAGCTCCGGAATTCCGAAGTGAGTTTTCCAGTTTTGAAATTTCAAATTCTACAATTTCGCCAGCGTTATTTTTGATTTTCATAATGATGTTGGATTTTTAACGCAAAGGCGCAATTTTTTAATTTTGATGATGTATAAAAGTCGCTAATTTTCCAATGCTAATCTTATCGAAGATAAAAAACTTTGCGACTTTTACAGTTCGAATCTAATAATTTTTTGCGCCTTTGCGATAAAATATTCTTTCATTACTCCACAAACCATATTTCAAAACGACTTCCTTTTTCCAAAGGTTTATAATTGAGATAACCTTTATGAGCCTCGATAATACTTTTGCTCAAAGTTAAGCCGATTCCGGAACCGCTGATTCTGGTCGTGAAAAATGGAAGGAAAATTTTATCTTTAATTTCATTTGAGATTCCAACTCCATTGTCTTCAACACTTAATAAAATACGCTTGTTGAAAGTTTTGATTTCGGTTTTAATAATTTTTTCTGAAGTGTCGGCAACTGCATAAATGGCATTCAGATAAAGATTAATCAAACATCTTTCAATCATTTTCTGGTCTGCAAAAATCACTTGATTTTCTAACGAATTGATAATTTTAATCTGATTTTTTTCGAATTCCGGCTTGAGGAAATTAAGCGCAGATTCTATAATATTTGTCAAAGAAATAGTTTTGAAAACAGGTTTTGGAAGTTCTGCAACTTGGCGGTAATCGTCGACGAAATTCAGTAATTGCTTGGATTTCGAATTGATAATCATCAGACTTTCCTTCATTTCCTCCTGGTCTTCTTTATCGACAACTTCTTGATTGGCAATATATTCAAGGTTTTGAATTAAACTGTTGACAGGCGTCAAAGTATTTAGGAGTTCGTGCGAAATAACTTTCATCAAATTATTCCAAGCGAGTTTTTCTTTTTGCTCGATGATTTTCTGAACAGATTCCAGACTGATGATGCAGAAACGATTTTTGACATTTTGCACTTTTTTCGTTCGGAGGGAAAACGATTGTTTCACATTTTCATTAATGGAAATATCAAAGAATTCCTGTGAGTTTTCGTAATTGGTTTGCTCGATGATTTTATAAAATTCTGATGTTTTGGATTCGTATAATTCCCAGGAATTATATTTCGGAATCTGAAGAATTTCCAGAAAAACAGGATTGACGTAAAAAACTTCCCACTGATTATTTTTCTCGGAAAGAATCATCAATCCGATTTCCAATTGATTCAAAATTTCTTCGTACAAAAGTTTGTAAGATGATAAAGAAAGATGTTCTTCTTTGCTTTGATAGTAGAGTTTTACAGCATTATCAACAAGATTATTATCTTCTGTTTTCGGAAACAATGAAAAATCTTTTTTCTGAATCGCCAACAAAATCTTCTCACTTTTCTGAATAAAGGATAAAGCCGAAACCTGAGCCAAAACGATGCAACCAATTGTTATCATCGAGAACAATCCGAAATTAATCCACTTGTTCTGAGAATAAAAATCAAAGGCGAAAATACCGCTGACAATCGCCAATAGAATAAATAATAACCAAATAAATTGTTGTTTGTTCATCTACAATTCAAATTTTTCCATTCTTCTATATAATGCAGCTCTCGATAATCCCAAATCCTCCGCCGCAAGAGAAATATTCCCTCTGTGTTTTTTCAAAGCTTTTTTGATAAGAATTTCTTCCATTTCTTCTATATTGAGATTAACGATTGTTTTTTCTGATTCTTCATCCTGAGGCATCAGTAATTTCAGATTTTTTTCGTTGGAGAGAATTACGCTTCTTTCAATACAATGGTCTAGTTCGCGGATATTTCCCGGCCAGGAATAAGTTATTAATTCATTAATTAAAGATTCGTTCAAAGCCAAATCGGATTTATGATATTTCTGCTTGTACTTCTCAAGGAAATAATTTGCTAAAGTCGGAATGTCTTCTAACCGTTCTCTCAAACTTGGAATTTGTAATTCGACCGTATTAATTCTATAATACAAATCTTTCCGGAAACGATTTTCTGATACCGCTTTTTTGAGATTTTCATTCGTTGCAAAAATAAATCTTACGTCCAAAGTTCGCTCTTTATTTTCTCCGATTCTCGTTAATTTTCGATTTTGAATCAAGCTCAATAATTTGGTTTGAAGATGAAGCGGAAGATTCCCGATTTCGTCAAGAAAAACTGTTCCGTTTTGAGCATTTTCAATTTTTCCAGAATAATCCTGATTGGCATCTGTAAACGCACCTTTTTTGTAACCAAACAATTCCGCTTCAAACAAATTTTCAGATAAACTTCCCAAATCGATGTGTACGAAAGGTTGATTTTTTCTTTCAGATAATTCGTGAATATGTTCAGCCAAAACATATTTTCCCGTTCCATTTTCTCCTAAAAGCAAAATATTGGCATCAGTCGGTGCAACTTTCGTAATTTGTTCCATCACTTCCTGCATCGCAAAAGACGCAGTTTCCAGCTGATATTGATTGGTTTTTATGCTGACATTTTCCCATTGATTCAGTTTTTTATTTTTTCTGGAAATATCAACTGCGAGATTGACGGAAGCGTATAATTTTTCATTATTCCAAGGTTTCAGAATAAAATCGGAAGCACCGTTTTTCAAGGCTTCAACCGCTAATTCTACTTCGCCGTAAGCCGTCATCAAGATGATTGGAAGCTGAGGTTCAAGTGTTTTGATTTCATTCATCCAGTACAATCCGTCTTGTCCGTTTTCAAAACCCTTCCGGAAATTCATATCCAGAAGAACCGTGTCCACTTGCTGTTCCGCTAAAAACTTCAGAATATTCTTCGGTTGGCTGAGGCAGCTGACTTCCGTGAAAAATTTCTTGAGCCAGACTCTCGCCGAAAATAAAATGTCCTCGTCGTCATCCACAATTAAAATATGAGCTTCTTTTTTTCGCATTTTCGCATTATAAAATTAAAGTAATTTCTTACGTTCGAAACGTTCTTTTGCTTCGATAAGAGCAGAGTGTAATTTCCTTTCTAATTCCTTTTTAGAAGGCAATTCTGTCCAATATTCGGCGACCATAATTCCGTCTTTGTGCATTTCCAAAAGTTCCACTTGTTCCTTACTGCTTTCGGCACAAAGTATAAGTCCGATTGGCGCTTCTTCGCCTTCCTGACGCTCATTTTTATTGAGCCACTTCAGATATAATTCCATTTGACCTTTGTGTTTTGCCTGGAATTTTCCCAATTTCAGTTCAATAGCAACCAATCTTTTGAGTGAACGATGATAAAATAATAGGTCAAGGTAAAAATCTTCGCCGTCGATAATCATTCTTTTTTGGCGTTCCACAAAAGCAAAACCTTTTCCTAATTCTAAAATAAATTTTTCTAATTCGTGGAGGATAGCAGTTTCAATATCTTTCTCGAGATAACCATTTTGCAGTCCAAGGAAATCCAAAAGATAAGGGTCTTTGAAAGTATTAATTGGAAAATTTTCGTTTTGATTGACTTGAATATTTGCAATCTCAGTTCTTTCGAAAGCTTTGTTGGCGATTTGTTTACGGAGGTCTCTTACACCAAGTGTTTCATTGATTGCTAATTGTGCGTAAAACTGTTTAGCTTCGGCTGATTTTAGAGGAATTAAAACCAAAAAATGAGACCACGTCAATTGTCGTGACAGTGTAACGACAATTTGCATTTCGGAAAATATTTCTGCAAACTGCATCATTCTCCGTACGTTTTTTTCAGCAAAATTTCTTCCGTAAGAAGTTTCCAATTGTGCCGATACTGTCGACACAATTTGTTTTCCATATTCTGCACGTTGGTTTTGAAGAATGTCATCATTGATATGCTTACCAACCTGCCAAAACAAAATAGTCAAAGTACTGTTGGCCTGCATCGCTATCTGATGGCGACTTTGTTCTATTAACTTTGATAAATCTGTAAATAGTTTTTCGTTAGAAAATCGTATTTGATTATCGGTGGAATCTGTATTTTTTGATTTTTTTGTCATAGTTTTTAATTTTCATCAATTGAAATGTTCATTTTCGCACAAAAAGTGTCCGATAATGAACAGTCTTAAAATTAATAAAATTATATTTAATCAGATTTTCAGAGAGTTACAAAGTTATAAATCTCTGGCATTCCCATTGTGTAATAGTCTGTAGATAAATAAGTTATCGTCAATATGGATACGAAAATAGTAAAAAAGAAATCTAAACTAAAATTAATATCAATTATCGTTGTTTCTGCTTTGGCAGTTTCAGTTTTCGGATGGTATTTCCTGAATCAGAAAAAAACTTACAATGTAAAGTTAGAAGATATCCAGACAGATGAAGTTACGAATGGGAAATTCGAAGATATGTTGATGGTGACGGCGCAGACTCAATCTCTTAATTCTTCTTTGGTGAATGTTTTGGAAGGTGGCGCGGTAAAAGAAATTTTTGCAGAAGACGGACAAATGTTGACGAAAGGACAACCGATTGCGAGAGTTTACAATCCGAATACGGAATTCAATTATCTGAATCAGGAAACGGGAATTATGCAACAAATCAGTCAGATGAGAAGTTCGCTTTTGGAACTTAAAAATCAGGAATTTAACCAAGATAAAGAGTTGCTACAATCTCAAAATGATTATAATACGGCGTTGCAATCTTTCAACCTTCAGAAAAGATTGTACGATGCGGAAATCGGAAAGAAAACCGATTATGATATTGCTTTACAAAATCTGAATTATCAGAAACAAAGAAAAGTAATTGTGGAAAAAGGCGCTTCCAGCGAGAAATCTTCCAGAAATTCTCAGTTTTCGGCAATCAATAATTCCATCAATCAAATGGAAAAAAGCCTGAATATTCTTCGTTCCAATAAAAATAATTTCCTGATAATGTCGCCTGTTTCAGGAAGATTATCATCATTTAATATTTCATTAGGACAGAATCTTACAAGTGGTGAAAGCATCGGAAAAGTAGATTTGATGGGCGGTTACAAGCTGATTGCAAAAGTGGATGAATATTACATCAATAAACTTCAAAACGGAATCAAAGGAAGTCTGGAAAGCAATGCGAAACAATTTGAAGTTATTATTACCAAAATTCTTCCGGAAGTGAAAGACGGACAATTTTCTGTAGAACTTAATTTCGTTGATGTAAAACCGGAAAATCTAAAAATCGGAATGACATTCGGCGTGAAATTGAAACTCTCTGCTGACACGCAAAGCGTAATGATTCCAAAAGGGAATTTCTACAAAGACACCAACGGGAAATGGATTTTTGTCCTTAAAAATAACAAAGCCGAAAAACGAAATATCAGCCTTGGAAGAGAAAATCAAATGTATTACGAGGTGGTTTCCGGACTTAAGCAAGGCGAAACTGTAATCACATCAGATTATACGGAACTTAAGAAATACGAAATATTAGATATTCAAAAATAAATTTAAAAACTAAAAAATATAACAATGCAAAAATTACTATTATTAATCATAATTACCATTACTGCGGTATTTGTGAAAGGACAAAGTTCTGCAAAATCAAGTGAGAATCTGGAAAGCAAAACCATTGCTTTGGAACATTTTGATTCTATTGATTCGGAAATGGTTTTCAGTGTGGAAGTCAGAAAATCTGATGAAGAAAAAGCGGTGATTACGAGCAATTATCTTCGTTTTGTTGAAGTCAATGTGAAAAATAATACGTTGAAAATCGGCTACAAAAAAAATCAGTCATTAGAAAATGTGGATACTAAAATCGTGATTTATGCAAAAGATGTAAAATCTGTAAGTGCGGCAGTTGGTTCTGTTGTGAAAATCAAAGACAACTTTAATATTCAGAAATTTTCTACGGAAAGTGGCGGGAAAATCTTTGGCGATTCCAATGCGAAAAATATTGTCATCAATACTGAATCCGGTGGTTCTTTTCTCGGAACTATAAATACTGAAAATCTTGCTCTGAACGCACAATCCGGAAGTAAAATTGATATTCAGGGAAAAATTGATTCTGCGAAAATCACTTCTGAAGGCGCATCCAGAATCATTGCGACGAAAACCAATATTTCTGTAGCAACTGTGAATGCAGAATCGGCTTCATCAGTCAGCTTAAGTGTTTCTAAAGAACTCACGGCTTCTGCAAGTTCGATGGCGAAAATCAGATACAAAACTTTGTCCGGAATCAAATTTTCTGCGGCAAGAGATTCCGGTGGAACAATCGATTCAATTTAATTCAAAATAAACTGTAACTCTATAAAAATCAGATTGAAATGATGGCCTTGAAGATGATTTATAAAAGCATTTTGACTTTGATGATGTTTTTATTTGCGGTAAATCTGAAATCTCAATCAAAAGTTGATGTGGAATTCAATCCTAATATTGCAACTTATTCTATTGTTGAATATTTGGTGGCGAAAGAACAGGGAAGGCTTTTCTACATCGACGGAAAAACGGATATCAGTTATCTTCCATTGGCAAATCTGGCAAATAAGGAAATGGAGAAATATGATAATTCTAAAATCATAAAAGCTATGCAGGATTATCTGAAAATTGCCGGTCAACAACAGGATTTGTCTTATCAGGCTTTATTAAAGCACCATATTTTTCCGGCAAAAGGTTATGCTTATCCAATTGAAGAAACTGATAATGCGAAAAAAGAAGCTGTGGAGAAATTTGCAGAACAACTGAGAGTATTTTATATCGAGAGAAACCTTGGAAAATTCTTCAAAGACCAAAGTTATTTTTTGGAAGGCGCAAAGAACGAGGTCAGAAAAAATATTCCGGCTGGCTATATGGCGAAAATGGAAAAGTATTATGGACAAAAGTTTCTGGCTTACAGATTTTACATTAATCCGTTTGATGTTTTGCCTTACAGCGAGGTTTTCTGGCACGGCAACGGACCGATGTTCAGGTCTGAAAAAGGGCAAGTTGCGAATATGATAAGCAGTGCGTATGTTCCGTTGGGAAAGAAAAATAATATCAAAGATTATAAAGAATTTGGATTTAACCATCCGGAAACGACCAATTTTCTAATCACGCACGAGTTCGGACATTCATTTGTCAATCAGCATTTGGGTCCATATGAAGACAGAATCAATCAGAGCAATAATCTGATGTCTGAGGCTTTTATCAATAAAATGGATGCACAAGGCTATTCATACTGGCCATCTTGTGTGGGCGAACATATTGTAAGAACAGGAGAAATCCGAATTGCTTTGGCCAATGGAAATCCTCAACTGGCTGAAAAATTGAGAAATCAGCATATCAAGGAAAACTCTTTTGTTCTCATTCCTGACTTCGAAAAGAAAATGGAAGAATATGAAAACAACCGGAAAAAATATAAATCGTTTAAAGATTTTGTTCCTGAGTTACTCACTGTTTTAGATGAAACAAGCGTCGAAAAAGTAAGAGAAAAACTAAACTTGCCTAATGAAAAATTCGAAGTGACTTTAACGGTTACTGTTCCTGAAAATAGCGGTGACGTTTACATCACAGGCAATCAGACATCAATTGGCAGTTGGAATCCGCAAAAAATCAAACTCGATAAAACCAATGAAACAACCAGACAGATTACATTCAAAACTTACTCAGATTTGAGATTCAAATTCACCAGAGGAAGTTGGGAAACGGAAGGGAAAATCGACGGCATCGAAGAAGGCAAAGACGTTTCTTTATCGCTGAACAAAAATACAACTCTGGATTACACCATTAAAAACTGGAAACAATAATTAATTTTAAAAATATACAACAATGATAAATATTACAAACCTTTCAAAAGTCTATAAAACAGAAGATGTTCAAACCAATGCCTTAAATAATGTAAGCCTTAGCATCAAAGAAGGCGAATTTGTAGCGATAATGGGACCTTCCGGTTGTGGAAAATCGACTTTCCTTAATATTCTTGGACTTTTGGACAGCGCTTCTTCAGGTTCTTATCAATTTGAATCTGTTGAAACTATTGGAACTTCTGAGAAGAAAAAGTCAGATATCAGAAAGAAAAATATTGGTTTCATTTTCCAAAATTTTAATTTGATTGATGAATTAACGGTTTATGAAAATATTGAACTTCCATTAATCTATAACGGCGTTTCTTCCTCAGAAAGAAAAAAACGTGTAGAGGAAATTATGGAGAAAATCAACATCGCTCACAGAGCAAAGCATTATCCACAGCAACTTTCCGGAGGTCAACAGCAAAGAGCTGCGGTTGCAAGAGCATTAGTTACAAAACCAAAATTAATCCTTGCCGATGAGCCAACGGGAAATCTGGACAGCTCCAATGGAAACGAGGTAATGAATCTTCTGGCAGAACTTCACAGAGAAGGTTCTACAATCGCAATGGTAACGCACTCTTCTTACGATGCGGGTTATGCTTCCAGAATCGTGAATATGAAAGATGGTGAAATCTTCTCAGAAGAACATTCTTCCCAAAGAAAAGACGTCTTCGAAAAAGCAGATGCCAAAAACTTCGAATAATTGTTAAATGACGGATGACAGATGATGGATGCGGAATAAAACTAACTGCATCCAGCATCCATCCTACACCACAAAAAATAAAATTATGCTCAACAATTGGCTCAAAATTGCCTTCATCAATTATAAAAAGAACTGGCTCTCCACCATTATCAATTTGTTTGGATTGACGATTGGATTGACAGGATTTATGCTCATCCTGATGCATTGGAATGATGAAGAATCCTTTGAAAAATGGAATCCTAAGAAAGATCAGATTTATTCTTTCCAGACCTATTTCAAACCAGAAAATTCTTACGGGAATAACATCGCTGTCCCAATGGCAAAACGTGCAAAAGAAGTGATTCCCGGCGTTGAGGATTTCGTTCTGTTCAACGGTTCCGGAATTGGTTTGAAGATGACCACAAAAGTTAAAACTGTTTTTCAAAAAGATGGAATGACCGCTAGCGACAGTTTTTTCAAATTCTTTCCATTCAAATTAATTTCCGGAAGTTACAAGGATGCTTTGAAAGGAGAAAGCGTAATTGCTCTTTCTACAGATGCGGCGAAAAATCTTTTTGGTAAAACCAATGTTGCTGGCGAAAGTGTGAAATTTGATAACAAAAATTACGTTGTTACAGCCGTTTATGAACTGCCTAAAGAAAATACCCAGATAAAGCCTGAGTTCATTATAAAACCCGAG
>Ga0157370_10004008_pt1 | contig 17102 bp, 11 predicted proteins | sample C35metaG_FD_113463 | JGI IMG/M metagenome (GOLD analysis project Ga0157370, IMG submission 113463) | Corn rhizosphere microbial communities from Kellogg Biological Station, Michigan, USA - C3-5 metaG | ecosystem: Host-associated > Plants > Roots > Rhizosphere > Soil | place: USA: Michigan...
CAATTGCGCGAACGCTTGCGTGCGCGGCTTGGGGATGACGCGGTGCAGGGCTTGCGCTTTCAGGCCGACCACCGGCCGGAGTGCGCGTGGCAGGCGCGGGCCGACAACCAACGCTGCACAGGGTTGCCGGGTGTGCTGCGTCCGGGCTGGTTGCTGACGGAACCGCAGGCGATCCACGAAGGTTCGACGCGCATCCTCATGGGCCCGGAACGCATCGAGTCGGGCTGGTGGGACGGTGACGACGTGCGCCGCGACTACTACCTGATCGAAACCCGTTCCGGCCAGCAGGGTTGGGCTTATCGTGCGGTCGGCGAGAGCGGTCCTCTGTGGCTGCAAGGCTGGTTTGCATGAGCATCGACTATGCCGAGTTGCACTGCCTGTCGAACTTCAGTTTCCAGCGCGGGGCTTCCAGTGCCCTTGAACTCTTTCAACGCGCCAAAAAGCACGGCTATCAAGCGTTGGCGATTACCGATGAATGCACGCTGGCCGGCATCGTCCGCGCCTGGCAAGCCGCCAAGTCGGTGGAGCTGCCGCTGATTATCGGCAGCGAAATCCGCATCGAGGGCGGCCCGAAACTGGTGCTGCTGGTGGAGAGCCTTGAGGGGTATCAGACCCTGTGTCGCCTGATTACCCGGGCGCGCCGCCGCACGCAGAAAGGCCAGTACCAAGTGCTGCGCGAAGACTTCAGCGAACCGATGCCGGGGCTGTTGGCGTTGTGGGTGCCAGACGCTGTCGATGACGTCGAACCGGGCCTCTGGCTGCAACAGACCTTCGCCGAACGCCTGTGGCTGAGCGTCCAGTTGCATTGCAGCCAGGACGATACCCGGCGCCTGGAGGCGCTGTTGACCCTGGCGCGGGAGTTGCGGATCCCTGCGGTGGCCAGCGGCGATGTGCACATGCACACCCGTGGCCGCCGCGCCTTGCAGGACACCATGACGGCCATCCGTCATCACCTGCCGGTGGCCGAGGCCGGGCTGCGGCTTCACCCCAATGGCGAGCGGCATGTGCGCAGCCTTGATGTGTTGCAATCGATCTACCCGCCAGCCTTGCTCGATGAAACGCTGACCATTGCCCGGCGCTGCACCTTCGACCTTGGCCAGTTGCGCTATCAGTATCCACGGGAGTTGGTGCCGCAAGGGCACAGCGCCGCGTCCTGGCTGCGCGAACTGACCGAGCGCGGCCTTCGCGAACGCTGGCCCGAAGGGGCGAGCGAGAAGGTGCGCGGGCTGATCGACAAGGAACTGAAGCTGATCGCCGAACTGGGCTACGAAAGCTATTTCCTGACGGTTCAGGACATCGTCGCTTTCGCCCGGCGCGAAAAGATTCTCTGTCAGGGCCGGGGCTCGGCGGCCAACTCGGCGGTGTGTTTCGCCTTGGGCATCACCGAGATCGACCCGGACCGGATGAACATGCTGTTCGAGCGTTTTCTCTCCAAGGAGCGCAACGAGCCGCCGGACATTGATGTGGACTTCGAGCACGAACGTCGCGAAGAAGTCTTGCAGTACGTGTTTGCGCGTTACGGCCGTACGCGCGCGGCGTTGACGGCGGTGGTCAGCACCTATCACGCGGCCGGCGCGGTGCGTGACGTGGCCAAGGCGTTGGGGTTGCCGCCGGATCAGATCAACGCCCTGGCCGATTGCTGCGGTCACTGGAGTGATGCAACGCCGCCCGTGGAGCGCCTGCTCGAAGGCGGGTTCGACCCCGAAAGCCCGGTGCTGCGTCGAGTCCTGAGCCTGACACAACAGTTGATCGGTTTCCCCCGGCACTTGTCCCAGCACCCCGGTGGCTTCGTCATTTCCGAGCAACCGCTGGACAGCCTCGTGCCGGTGGAAAACGCCGCCATGGCCGAGCGCACGATCATTCAGTGGGACAAGGACGACCTGGACGCGGTCGGGTTGCTCAAAGTGGATATTCTGGCGCTGGGGATGCTGAGCGCGATCCGCCGTTGTTTCGATCTGCTGCGTCGCCACCGAGGCCTTGACCTGAGCCTGGCGACGATCCCGTCCGAGGACCCGGCCACCTACGACATGATTGGCCGTGCCGACACCATCGGTGTCTTCCAGATCGAATCCCGGGCACAGATGTCGATGTTGCCCCGGCTCAAACCGCGCAAGTTCTATGATCTGGTGATCGAGGTGGCGATCGTTCGCCCCGGCCCTATCCAGGGCGGAATGGTTCATCCGTATCTGCGCCGTCGAAACAAGGAAGAACCCGAAAGCTATCCCTCCGAAGAATTGAAGGAGGTGCTCAAACGCACCCTTGGCGTGCCGCTGTTCCAGGAACAGGTCATGCAGATCGCCATCGTCGCCGCCGACTACAGCCCCGGCGAGGCCGATCAGTTGCGGCGTTCCATGGCCGCCTGGAAGCGCCACGGCGGGTTGGAGCCGCACAAGGATCGGCTGGCCGCCGGGATGAAGAAAAACGGCTACACGGCCGAATTCGCCGCGCAGATATTCGAACAGATCAAGGGGTTTGGCAGCTACGGGTTTCCCGAGTCCCACGCCGCCAGTTTCGCCTTGCTGACTTACGCCAGTTGCTGGTTGAAATGCCATGAGCCGGCGGCCTTCGCCTGTGCGCTGATCAACAGCTGGCCAATGGGGTTCTACAGCCCGGATCAGATTCTGCAAGACGCGCGCCGGCATCATTTGCAGATTCGCCCGGTGGATGTGCGCGCCAGTGACTGGGATTGCAGCCTGGAGCCGATCATCGGCGCGCAACCGGCGATTCGCATGGGGTTGCGGATGATCAAGGGCTTTCGCGAAGACGATGCCCAGCGTATTGAAGTGGCCCGCTCGCGTGGGCTGTTTGTCGACATCGCCGACCTTGGTCAGCGCGCACGGCTCGATGCCCGCGCCCAGGAACAACTGGCCGATGCCGGTGCGTTGCGGGGGTTGGCCGGTGACCGGCATCGTGCTCGCTGGGAGGTGGCGGGGGTGCAAAAGCAACTCGGTTTGTTTGCCGGCCTGCCAAGTCAGGAGGAGGACGCGGTGGCATTGCCCAAACCCACGGTCGGCGAAGACCTGCAAGCGGATTACGCCAGTGTCGGCACCACTCTGGGGCCGCATCCGCTGGCGTTGCTGCGCGGTGAACTGAAAGCCCGGCGCTGCCGCAGTTCGCAAGAGCTGATGGCGGTGGAACACGGGCGGCCGGTCAGCATCGCGGGCCTGGTGACGGGGCGGCAACGGCCAGGCACTGCCAGTGGCGTGACGTTCGTGACCCTGGAAGACGAGTTCGGCAATGTCAACGTGGTGGTCTGGCGCGACCTGGCCGAGCGGCAACGCCAGGTGCTGGTCGGCTCGCAGCTGCTCAAGGTCGATGGCCGCTGGGAAAAGGAAGGCGAGGTCCGCCACCTGATTGCCGGACGCTTGAGCGACCTGAGTGCATTGCTCGACGGCATCACCGTGCACAGCCGGGATTTCCGCTGACCTTTGGCTAGAGGGGCATCCACGCCACAAGTGCCCGGAGGATTTGAATCAGCTATACCTCTATGAAACGAATTGCGTGCGCAATGCTCGAAACAAACGGGTGTCAATGACCGGGATAGAGCCAATCGATGCAGTTTCTAGACGAAAGCCACGGGTGTGCTGGCTGGAACGGTGAAATGGCCGGGCGTATTCGCGCCTTCGACTGGTGTCAGACCGAACTGGGCAGCCTCGACACCTGGCCCGCAAGCCTGTGCAGTTCTGTGCAATTGATGCTGGCTTCACCCCTGCCGATGGTGATGCTGTGGGGCCGCGCCGGGTACATGATCTACAACGATGCCTACTCCCGATTCGCCGGTGGCCGCCATCCCTATCTGTTGGGTTCCCCGGTGGAAATGGGCTGGCCGGAAGTCGCCGAGTTCAATCGGCATGTGGTCAATACCTGCCTGGCGGGCGGCACCTTGTCCTATAGCAATAAAGAACTGGTGTTGCTGCGCGACGGCGTTCCCGAAGACGTCTGGCTGGACCTCTATTACAGCCCGGTGGCCGACGATAGTGGCAAGCCGGCCGGTGTCATGGCGATGGTGGTCGAGACCACGGGCCATGTGATGTCCGAACGCCGCCGCCAGGCTGCCGAAGATGCCTATCGCGCCGACAACGAACGGGTTCGCCTGGCGCTCAATGCCGGAGCCTTGCTGGGTTCGTTCGTCTGGGACATCAAGGCCAACAAGCTGTCTGGCGACGAGCGCTTTGCCCGCACCTTCTGCTATCCCGCCGATCAGGACCTGAGCAACCTGCCCACGGAGGTTGCCGAAGCGCAGATCCATCCCGACGATCTCGGTTGGGTAAAGGAGCAGGTTAATAAATCGGTAGAAACCGGTGAGTCGTTCAATGCCGAATATCGTGTCCTGCGCCCGGACGGCAGTTACCTGTGGGTGCAGGCGAGCGGCGGTTGCGAGTTCAATGAGCAGGGCGAGCCGTTCCGCTTTCCCGGCGTCTTGATCGACATCCATGAACGCAAGACTGCCGAAGATGCGTTGCTCAGGTTCACGCGTAACCTGGAGCAACGTGTGGCGGATGAAGTCGACGCGCGGCTGGCCGCCGAAGAGCAACTTCGCCAATCACAGAAACTCGAAGCCATCGGCGGTCTCACCGGTGGCGTCGCCCACGACTTCAATAATTTGTTGCAGGTGATCGCCGGCAACCTGCACTTGCTGGCGCGGCATGAACCGGACAATGCCAACGTACAGCGCCGGGTCAATGCCTCGATTGCCGCCGTCGAACGTGGCGCAAAATTGTCTTCGCAATTGCTCGCGTTCGCCCGTCGCCAGCCACTGTCACCCGCGGTGTGCCATCCACGGCAGATTTTCGACGGCCTCGCGGAGCTGTTGCAGCGGGCGTTGGGGGAAACCATTCAGATCAACGTCAGTGCCCCGCAGGATCCCTGGCACATCTTTGTTGATCGCAATCAACTGGAGAACGCCATTCTCAATCTGGCAATCAATGCCCGTGACGCCATGAAAGGTGAGGGGACCATCGGTCTGAGTGCCGAACACATCGTCCTCGACTCAACGTTTTGTGCGGGCAAGGGCATTGTTGCCGGCGACTACGTCTGCGTTTCGGTGACAGACGCCGGTATCGGCATGCCACCGCAGGTGCTTGCCCAGGCCTTCGAACCGTTTTTCACCACCAAGGCCGATGGCCAGGGAACGGGGCTGGGGTTGAGCATGGTGTTCGGTTTCGTCAAACAGAGCGGCGGGCACATCGAGATTTCCAGCACTGAGGGGCAGGGCACTCGGGTTCAGTTGTATTTCCCACGCAGCCTGCGCCCGTTGCCCAGCGAAACGACACCGCTTGATGCGCAGCACCGCGGCGGCCATGAAACCATTCTGGTGGTTGAAGACAACGAAGCGGTACGCGCCTCGGCGGTGGAGTTGTTGTGCGAAGAGGGTTACCACGTCTTGACGGCCGCCAACGGCGACCAGGCGATGCAGATATTGCTGGAGGGGGCGGCCGTGGAGTTGATTTTCACTGACGTGGTCATGCCTGGCCTGATCAAAAGCGCGGACCTGGCCGCGTGGGCCAAAGTGCAAATTCCCCCGGTGGCGGTGTTGTTCGCCTCGGGCCATACCCGCGACATTATCTCGCGCAACCACCTACTCAGCCCCGACACGCATTTGCTGAGCAAGCCCTACGGGCCCCAAGCGCTTACCCGAATGGTTCGCACCGTCCTTAATGGTTGAACTCCTTTGCTCAGGCTTTACCGTATTTGCGACAGGACGACGAACGGGCACCGCTGGTCTGACAGGTGGTCGACAGAACCCGGTATCCGAGGCCATTCTGATAGTTGGTAAGCGCAATTGATCGCGTTTGCTACCGATCATCAAACGGAGGTGTTCCATGCCGGTGTCCCATGACCTGTATCAGGACTTAAAGCTTTCAAAGGAAGAGATCCAGCAAAAACGCACCAAGGATCCGTTACTGGATTCGCTGATCAACAAATATTCCCAGGCGGACGCCGATGTGGTGAAGGCCGAGACCGCGACATCCGATGCGCCCAGCGATGATGTGCTGAAGAAGCTCAAGGAGAAGCGCGTGCAGGTCAAGGACAAGATCGTCGCACAATTGCAGGCGAAGTCCTGAGGCGCCGAATCGAGCCACCGACGACCGGTGACGCAAAATTTGGAACGACGTAAAAACCGGCACCTCGAAAGTCAGTAGTCATCGTTATCGACTCCCTGAGAGGTGCCTTATGACCCGTCCCCCTATCCCCGGCAAAGCCAAATACCCCAGCGAAGAGCAGGGCGGCTATGACCCGATTCCGACGCATCCCCAGCCGTTGAGCCCGAACCGCATCACGACCCATCCGAATGAAGAGGATGACGACACTGCGCGCAAGCACGACGAAACCGCTGACGCCCCAGATTCCGAATAACCCACACAAAACCCGGTGTGAGCCGGGCTTGCCCGCGATGGCGACGGCACTGGCGACATTGATGTATCAGGCTGGCCGCCATCGCGGGCAAGCCCGGCTCCCACATTTTGATTTTTGTTATTTCTGGAGGGCAGTGGTGAGCGGCAGTCGCACCATGTTTGTCGCCTTCAGCGAGCCGAAGTACAGCCAGTCCCCATACTCACGCACCGTCGTGATCGGTGAATAGTTACCGCTGCTGGCGTCCTGCAGGTTGGCAATCACCTTGCCGTCCAGATCCAGCCCCAGGGCGAAGGCGCGCTTTTCCACCGGTTTAGGCAGCAGCGTCATCGCCCGGACAATCATTTTGCGCACGTGAGGGTGAGGCGCCGTGCGGTCGAGCAGCGCATTGCGCGGTGCATAGAGCGCTACCCAGAAGCGGTTCTGGCCGTTGAACGCGAGGTTGTCCGGCAGCCCTGGCAGGTTGTCGATAAACAGGTCATGCGTGCCGGCTTTCGGCCCGGTCAGCCAAAAGCGGCTGATACGGTAGGCGCCGGTTTCGTTGACCAGCACAAAAGCGTCGTCCGGCCCCAGTGTCACACCGTTGGCAAATTCGAGCTTGTCCAGCAGCACGTCGGTTTTCCCGGTCTGGAAGTCATACCGCAGCAAACGGCCGTCACCTCCGTGCTCGATGATAGCCTCGCCATCCTTGCCGTAGCCCCAGCGGCTGGAAGCGTCGCTGAAATAGGCGTAATGCCCGGACTTGTCGATGGTTACGTCATCGGTAAAACCAAAAGGCACGCCGCCCGCCGTAGTGGACAGCGGAATCAACCGGCCTTGAGCGTCCAGGGACAGCAGCCCTTTAACGGCGTCCGCGATCACCAGCAAACCATTGGGGTGGCGCGCCAGGCCCAAGGGTCTGCCACCGGTATCGGCCAGCACATTGGTGTCTTTGCCGTCGATGCTCGTACGAATCAACTTACCGTCATGCAAGCCGGTGATCAGCGTATCGCCCTCGAGCAACAGGGCTTCCGGCCCCGCAATGTCGGCCGGACCGACACGCTCCACGCCTTTGAGGCGCTGATTGTCAGCGTAGACGCCGCTGGTAAGGGAAGGGGCCGGTGGCGGGTTCCAGGCGACCGGTTTTACCTTGGTTGGCCACAGCAACAGGAAGGCGCCAAGGGCAATGAGCAACAGCAACAGTCCATGTCGAAACTTGATTCTGCTCACGCGTGGGCTCCGGCGGCGGTCAGCTGTTTTTGCGCCATCTCTCGCAAGGCCAGCATCGATTCGGCGGATTCACGTTCGATGCGCCGTTTGAGCAGCAAGTGATTGGCAATGCGCATTCCGAGGCCGGCGAATTGATAATCCAGCGTGCGGATAAATTGCGTGTCGTCACCGTCCGCTGCGCATTCGTAAGTCACCGTCAGCGACAAGCCGTGATCGCCTTGTGCCCAGGCACTCCAGCGGCGTCCCGGCAGGTATTCGTTGACCTCCCAACTCAAATGCCCGTCGCGACCCCCGGCCCGGATGTCTTCCTCAAACCGCGATCCAGCGTGCAGCGGGCCGGCCGGACCGTCAACCTTGAGGGAAGACGGATGCCACTCCGGCCAACGGGTAACGGTGCTGGCATAGGCGAGCACGTCCATCGGATTTCCAGCGATAGCGATCTGGTGCTGCATGCGGGTCATGGGCGTTCTCGAAAAGGGCAGGGAGGGCTGATCCGGTTCCCAGTAGAGGGTGCCGAACAGGTAATCCATCAGCGGAAACACGATGTTGAAATTGCGCTCCTGCATCAGCTCGCGGCGGTGATGCAGTTCATGCAGGCGGCGCATCTGGCGAATCCACGGCAGACGCGTGATCGGGTTGCCGGGCGGCAAGTGCTCGCAGGCGTGAAACACTTCATAGGTCAGGTAACCCAGGACCAGACAACCGCCGACCAGACCGGCGACGTTGCTGTCGAACTGCGCCAGCAGCCACCAAAGGGGCAGGGTGATGACGACGGTGTGCACCACGATCAGCCAGGCTGGAAACAGGATCACCCGCCAATCCCGGGCACTGTCATAGGTCATGTGCCCGGGGGCGAAAAAGCTGTGGTGGTCGCCGGCATGGCGGGCGTAGAACATCCGCGCAAAGCGCTTTTTGTGATGGCCCAGATGTCGGTGCACCCCATACACACCGAGGTTGAAAAACAATAGCGTAATCGGAACCGCCAGCCATTCCAGCGGCTTGACCTGATGCACGGTGCTCCAGAATCCGCCGATGGCCAGCAATCCGAACACCAGCACAAAGACGCCGTGCAGCCAGGGGTTGTACAGCGGATGAATGTCGGCGCGATAGCGGCTTCGGAATGCCTGGGTGGTCTGCCTCACTGCGGTCACCTCTGGTTATTGTTATAACCAGCAGATTAGCTGATCTGCCCGCAGAGGCTGGAGCAACCTACAGGACACAAACGCCATGATCCGGTGTGTTCAGGTCAGCGGATTCCAGCGCTGCGACCAGTCTTCATCGGACTGGATCACTTCGCGCAGCAAATCGAATGCCTGTTGCAGGGTTGCCGAGTCACGATCGCGCGAATACACCAGGTAGGTCGGGTAGCTGAACTCCGGGGACTTGGGCACGATTTCCAGTACACCGCTTTCCAGATAGCTCTGGACCACGCGCGTGCGGAAGTAGCCGCTGCCACCGTTTTCCAGGATGTACTGCAAACCGAGCGGGCCGAGGTTGAAGCTCAGGGCGGCTTTGGCTTTTTCCGGCAGGGCCGCATCGTGCTGGCGACGGAAATCCGGGCCCCAGTCGATGTACACGTAGGGATCGGGCTTGCCCGCCAAGCGCACCAGCACCAGTTTTTCTTCCAGTACCTGCTCGACTTGCAGGCGCGGCCAGTACTCTGGCTGATAGACCAGCGCCGCATCGAGCACGCCCAGTTCCAGCTGACGTAGAAGGTTTTCGCCGTCGCGGATTTCCATGCGCAGGGCGTGGCTGGGAATTTTCTCGCGCAGCTCGCCGGCCCAACTGAGCATCAATGGGTTGCACAGACTGACCTCGCCACCGATGTGCAGCACATCGCGGTAGCCTTCAGGCAAGGGCAAGTCCCGGCGCGCCGCTTCCCAGGTTTCGACCAGTTGATTGGCGTACACCACAAAGGCCTCGCCATTGGGCGTCAGGCGCGCGCCGGCGCGGTTGCGCACAAACAGCGTGCTACCGAGCTGGCTTTCAAGTTTCTGCACGCGTGCGGTGATCGCGGTCTGGGTGACATGAAGCTTCTCGGCCGCCGCGGCGAGGCTGCCGTGGCGGACGATTTCCAGAAAGGTGCGGGCGAGATCAATGTCCATGGGGCGGCCGACGGGGAAGGTGCGGCCATTGTAGGTTTACACCTCACCGGTGGCGAGTCTGCGCTTAAAACGCAAAACACGAACAGCCAAACGCTCCCCAGAATCCCTGAAAGTCGCTGACCGGCGCACTCGACAGTCGGGCACGTTCATGGCTATGGGCATGCACTGCACAAGCGCCAACACATTGATGCACTTGCGCCGCCAGCGGTGCCACGGGTTTCCAGTGCCCCGGCACCTTGGTGACGGGTGACCATTCAGGCACCACCGGGATCGGCGGTGGCCCGAGCTTTTCGAACTCCTGGACGCCATACACAATCTTGCCGTCGACAATGGTCAGCACCGACTCGATCCATTTGATCGCTTCATCTTCGATGTGGAAGTAGTCCGCCGACAACGCAATCAGGTCGGCCAATTGCCCGACTTTGATTTGCCCCTTCTTGCCTTGTTCCGAGGAAAACCAGGCGCTGCCGTGGGTAAAGAGCTCAAGTGCCGTATCGCGGCTCAAGCCTTGGGGATACAGCTCCAATCCGCCGACGGTGCGGCCGCTGACCAGCCAATACAGTGAGGTCCACGGGTTGTAGCTCGATACGCGCGTGGCGTCGGTACCCGCGCCGACCGGAATGCCTTCAGCCAGCATGCGTGCAATCGGTGGCGTATGTTCAGCGGCCTTGGCGCCGTAACGGTCGACGAAGTATTCACCCTGGAAGGCCATGCGGTCCTGGATCGCAATGCCGCCGCCCAAGGCTTTTACCCGTTCGATGTTCTGCGGGGTGATGGTTTCCGCATGATCGAAAAACCATGGCAAACCATTGAAAGGAATATCACGATTGACCTTCTCGAATACGTCGAGCATGCGGCTGATGGATTCGTTGTACGTCGCGTGCAGGCGGAACGGCCAACGCTGTTCCACCAGATGCCGGACCACCGGTTCCAGTTCCTGCTCCATGGTTTGCGGTAGATCCGGGCGCGGTTCGAGGAAGTCTTCAAAGTCCGCCGCCGAAAACACCAGCATCTCCCCGGCACCATTGTGCCGCAGGAAATCGTCACCCTGGCCGTAGTGCGAAGTGCTGGTCCAGTTTTTGAAGTCGGTCAGTTCTTCCTTGGGTTTCTGGGTGAACAGGTTGTAAGCAATGCGCACCGTGAGCTGCTGGTCTTTGGCCAATTGCTGAATGACGTGATAGTCGTCCGGATAATTTTGATAACCGCCGCCGGCGTCGATGGCGCTGGTGACGCCGAGGCGATTGAGTTCGCGCATGAACTGGCGGGTCGAGTTGACCTGATACTCCAGCGGCAGCTTGGGCCCCTTGGCCAGGGTGGAGTAGAGAATCATCGCGTTGGGCCGGGCGATCAGCATGCCAGTGGGATCACCGTTGGCATCACGAACAATTTCACCGCCAGGCGGGTTCGGAGTGTCGCGGGTGTAACCGACCACTTTCAGCGCGGCGCGGTTGAGCAGGGCGCGATCGTAGAGGTGCAGGACGAACACGGGTGTGTCCGGCGCCGCTTTGTTCAGTTCATCAATCGTCGGCAGGCGTTTCTCGGCGAACTGAAATTCATTCCAGCCCCCGACCACCCGTACCCATTGCGGCGTGGGGGTGCGATCGGCCTGGTCCTTGAGCATGCGCAAGGCATCGACCAGTGACGGCACGCCTTCCCAGCGCAGTTCGAGGTTGTAATTGAGGCCGCCACGGATCAAGTGCAGGTGCGAGTCATTGAGACCGGGAATCACCGTGCGACCATGCAGGTCGACGATGTGCGTACCGGCGCCTTGCAGGGCCATGGCCTGTGCATCGCTGCCGACCACCACGAAGCGCCCGTCCTTGATCGCGACGGCGCTGGCCTGGGGTTTTTTGCGATCGACGGTGTGCAGGCGTCCGTTGTACAGAATGAGGTCGGCCGGGGCGTCGGGCATGGTTTTACTCCCTGCGAATAACGGGCTGATCCAGGCACCGACAGCGCCTGCCGAAAGGCCTTGCAGTACACGTCGGCGGTTAAAACCGTCAGAGTCGTCAGGCGGGGTCATGGCCGTGCTCCGCGCAATTGGGTCGAGGGGCAATCAGCCGCTGCCTGACGCATGCGGCCACAAGGAATATAGACGGTGAATGCGCAGGTAGCCGTTTTCTCGGGGCGGAAAACGACGAATCCCGCCACAAGGGACGGGATTCGTTGGTAGCGAGACGGGCTCCCGAAGGTCGGGAGCGCAGTCTTAGCTCGGGAACAGCTCGGACAGTTTCATCGCCAGCATCATGTCGCCTTCAGCGCGCAATTTGCCGCCCATGAACGCTTGCATGCCGTCGGTCGAACCGTCAACGATGCCTTCCAGGGTTTCGCCGTCCATGACCAGAGTGACCTGGGCGTCAGGGTTTTCGCCTTCTTGCAGCTCGCAGGTGCTGTTTTTGACGATCAGCGAGAAGTTCTTGGTGTCGTCGATGCGGAAACCGAAAACCAGGTCCAGACCGGCAGCAGCGGCTGGGTTGAACTTGGCTTTCATTGCTTGTACGGCATCAGCTACGGAGGTCATGGTTCGATCCTTTCTTGGGTAATTAGAGCTGGGTGATTACAGCCAGGGTCACAATAATCCGGACTCAGCGAAACGTGATGAGTTCCGGGGCCTTCAACAACTGCAGGTGCGCATGACTGTTGAAGGAAGCCAGTGCCACCTCGCGACCACGGAACTTCAAGTGGTTGAGCGAGGTGTTGACGATTTGCCAGTTCAGCTCAAATGCCTGTCTGGCCGGCATTTGGGTAATGAGGTGGAGCAGGGCGGTGATGGTGCCACCGGAGGTAAACACGGCGATTTTCTGGGTGCTGTCGGCGCTTTCCAGGATTCGCTGCAAACCGGCCTGTACGCGTTCAACGAAGCCCAGCCAGCTTTCCAGGCCCGGTGTGTCATAGGTGCCGGTGAGCCAGCGTTCGATGATCAGGGCAAAGATGCGCTGGAATTCGGCGCGGTTTTGCGCGGCATTGCGCAGGACGTCCAGAGCCTCGGGTTCGTCTTCCAACATGGCCGGCAGCAGCGCGCGAATGACCGCGTCGGCGTCGAACTCGTTGAAGGCGGAATCGATTTCCAGGGTCGGCACCGGCAGGCCCAATGCGGCGTACTGTTCCAGCGCGCTATTGGCAGTGTGCTGCTGACGGCGCAGGTCGCCCGAGAGGCAGCGATCGAAGCTGATACCCAGCTCGGCCAGGTGTTGGCCGAGGATTTCCGCCTGGCGAATACCGGTCGGCGACAGGACGTCATAGTCGTCTGCACCAAAGGAGGCCTGGCCATGTCGAATCAAATAGATACTGCCCACGTCCGCGTCGTCCCGGTACGTTGAAGGTTTGGCGAGGTTATGAGGATGGCGCGGAGCTGTCAATGAAAAAACATACGCTTGTTTGAAATGGCCGTTACGGGCCTGTTACCAGAGGTTGCACGGCTGGTCGCCGGGCTGGCGCATGGGTATGCTGGAGGTATCCCGCGCGTGTTCAAGCCGCGCTTAGTAATGAAGGAGTCACTGTGGAGTTTTTGTCTGAGTACGCCAGTTTTCTGGCCAAGACCGTGACACTGGTGATCGCCATTCTGGTGGTCCTGGCCAGTTTTGCGGCGTTGCGCAGCAAGGGGCGGCGCAAGTCGGCCGGTCATTTGCAAGTCAGCAAGCTCAATGATTTCTATAAAGGGTTGCGCGAACGCCTGGAGCAAACCTTGCTCGACAAGGACCAGCTCAAGGCCCTTCGCAAGTCCCAGTCCAAATCCGAGAAAAAGCAAAAGAAAACCCCCGAGACCAAACAGCGCGTGTTCGTGCTGGATTTCGACGGTGATATCAAAGCGTCGGCCACCGAGAATCTGCGCCACGAAATTACCGCGCTGCTGACCGTTGCCACGCCCAAGGATGAAGTGGTGCTGCGCCTGGAAAGCGGTGGCGGCATGGTTCACAGCTACGGCCTGGCGTCCTCGCAACTGGCGCGCATCCGCAATGCTGGCGTGCCATTGACCATCTGCATCGACAAAGTCGCGGCCAGCGGCGGCTACATGATGGCCTGCATCGGCGAGAAGATCATTAGTGCGCCATTCGCGATTCTCGGCTCCATTGGCGTGGTGGCCCAACTGCCCAACGTCAATCGCCTGCTCAAAAAGCACGACATCGACTTCGAAGTGCTGACCGCCGGTGAATACAAACGCACCCTGACTGTGTTTGGCGAAAACACCGAGAAGGGCCGCGAAAAATTCCAGGAAGACCTGGACATTACCCATCAGTTGTTCAAGAACTTCGTCGCGCGCTATCGCCCGCAACTGGCCATTGATGAAGTGGCCACCGGTGAAATCTGGCTCGGTGTCGCGGCCCTCGACAAACAACTGGTCGACGAACTCAAAACCAGCGATGAATACCTTGCCGAGCGGGCAAAAAATGCGGAGCTCTTTCATCTGCACTATTCCGAGCGCAAAAGTTTGCAAGAGCGCATCGGCATGGCGGCCAGCGGTTCGGTCGATCGTGTTTTGCTGACCTGGTGGAGCCGTTTGACTCAGCAACGCTTTTGGTAATCGACATCTCATCATCGTTTTAAACAAAAAAACCGGGGCTCAAGTCCCGGTTTTTTTTTGCTTCAGATCCGTGCAAATTCCTTCCTGAGGTGACGAAATCTCCTAAGCCGGCTGTCGACTTGCTCCTGCATCCGATTGATTGAAGGCTGGGTAGGGTGGTGTTCCAAATGATTGCAACGGATTGCACATGACCGACCACCCTGACCAAAACGATGCTGGCCCGAGCCCGTCGCCAATGTTACGAATGCGTGGCGAACTCGCCGCCGCCGTGAACATCGCACTGCCGCAAACCCCTGATCAATTTGGCGCACACTTGATCAAGGAAAAGTGGGGAGCGGACATTGATCCGCAGACAGCCTTGCTGGTTACGCTCGATTACAACTACAAGGGGCATCCTGCCCAGGACGGTATTCAACAGGGGCAAGTGGCGCATTCGCAGACGCTGTTACAGGCGCTGCTGTCCAATTATCAGACCGTGGGTGACGGACGTTTCGCGGAAACCGCGTTCGGCCTATACACACCACCGGACATCGGGCCGTCTGTCCGGATCGTGCAGAATGTCGATGAGTTCGCTGACCACGGCAGCGGCAATCACCAGACTTATGAAGGCATTTATCGCCAAACAAAGGCGCAAACCTATGGGCCGGCAACGCAAATCCGCTTAAAACCCGCCGACTTCAAACAGTGGGTTTGGGAGCTGGATTTGCCGGGTTTGTACAAGGCCTATCTCGATAAGGCCTGGCCGTCCGACGAGACGCTCTTTGCGCCGAAACCCTATGCGTTGAGGACATCGGTCAAAGCCGCATTTCTCATGTGCGCCTGGCTGCAGCGGCATGAACAACGCCTGAGTGAAAAAGGCCTGGCGCTCGCTTTTCAGGCCGCAGGTTTGCCGGTGGATCAGGCGTGGGAAACGCTGACAATCGAAGCGCTTCGAGCGCCGACCCGAATTCCACCTCGGGTCACGGCCAGCCGATTAACACTCTATCGCTACACCGCAATCGACATCTGGACCTTTCGTGTCGCCGCCAGCCCCCGGGTGTTGATGTACATCCCGGGCAACTCTTCACCCTTGCATGACTTCGCCGACGTTTCGCAGTTGCACCAATGGGTGGTGAAACAGAGCCATGCCGGTAACACGAAGCAGGCGCTGGCTGCCCATTTTGCCGACGATGACCGACAGGACGGCACGTTCCACGCCGGCGTACTGACGGCGCTGGACGGCATGGGGATTTACCCCCGAAAGCACTGGCTGACCAGCAATGCCGGGTTCTTCAACAATGATGGTTATTGGGATCCCGCCGAGTACATCGGTTTCGACGATCAGCCACCCGCGACCGATCCGTTTGCACAGCTGGTTTTGACCATGAAGCAGGCCGCCCGGGAAAGCGTCAAAACCATCCGGGACGACGCGCAAGTCAACCGCGACAATTTGAGCGCGGTTGTCGAACCGGTGGTGCAATGGATAAACCGGTTCGGGCCTTTGGCCCTGTTTGTGCCGGGGGGAGAGGGGTTACTGGCGCTGGCCGGGCTCATAGACGCCGGTTATGGGCTGGATCAAGCCGTGAACGGTGAGACGTCGAGCCAGCGCAAAGAGGGCATCACCCGCACGGTATTTGGCTTGCTCAATGCGCTGCCGCTGGCAGGCGCGGGGCGGGATGCCCGAGTTGAAGGCGCAGCGTCCGAGACGCTTTCACGAGGTGAACACATCGTCGTCACCTCGACGCAGGAAAGTGTGGCAGCGCCTTCCGGTCTGTCGCGGCTGGAACTGATCCGCGGCATCGGCCCCTCGGTGGCGTCATTCAGCGATGAAGCCCTGATGCAGATCGGCAAGGTCAGTGCGGTCGATGACGACCTGCTGCGCTTGATACACACCGGTCGGCCCCCGACGCCATTGCTGGCCGACACGATCAGTCGCTTCAAACTCGATCAGGAATTGGCTGGGGCCGGGAAAACCGGGTTATTCAGCAGTCGTTATGCCTCACTGCAGCAATCGGAGCATGAGTGGGTCCGGCTGTTTCAGCGGGAGTATCCAGGGTTGCCAAAAAGCGCCATTGAGCAAATGCTCGACCGCTACGGCGTAGATGTCCGCAAGGCGCCAGATGCTGTCGAGGTCAGGCAGGTGATCAAGCGTCTGGACAGCAAGGCCCGGCAGTATCAACAACATGTCCGGCTCAATCGTGCCTACGAAGGCTTTTACCTTCGCTCGTTCCACAATCCCGAGACAGACACGCTGGCACTGCATTCGCTCCAGCATCTGCCGGGATGGCCCAGAGATCTTCGAATAGACATTCTTGACCGTTCGCCTGCCGGCCAGGTGCTGGATCGCAGTGGTTCGCTCGATGACGCTCACTGTCGAAGCATCATCAGGGATGGAGATCGCTATCAGCAGCAAGGCAGGCAATCTGACCTCTATGAGGCGATCCTCGGAGCCCTGTCAGAAGACGAACGCTCGTCCCTGCACCTGATATCCGATGACCCCGCCAATGAGCTACGACTCAAGATCGGTGCAGTGGCGCTGCCTCGGTCGCAAACCCTGCTCGGGTTGCAACGCATGGACAGCGGGCTGTCGTTCGAGGCTCGGGGGCTGAGGGGTGGAGGTTATCCGTCGACCTCCCAAGGCACCGCCCTGACCCACGAGATGATGAGGTTGCAACTCATGGATATTTATCCCGACTTCACCGTTGCGCAGGCCGATGAAGCCCTGCAACGAGCGGGTAATGCTGCGCAAGCCTACATCGATGGGTTAAACCAGCAATTACAGCAACTCAACACGGATTTGAGCGGTTGGATAGATCAGGTTCCCCAGGATGTCGATGACATGGACCTTCCTTTTCTGGTTGCTGGCGATGAGGCGGCGCAGGGCTTTAGCCCTGCACAAATCTCGACCTACAACGTCCAGCTGCTGATGGACG
>Ga0157370_10004009_pt1 | contig 17102 bp, 13 predicted proteins | sample C35metaG_FD_113463 | JGI IMG/M metagenome (GOLD analysis project Ga0157370, IMG submission 113463) | Corn rhizosphere microbial communities from Kellogg Biological Station, Michigan, USA - C3-5 metaG | ecosystem: Host-associated > Plants > Roots > Rhizosphere > Soil | place: USA: Michigan...
CGCCGCGGTGAGCGTCGCGCCGCCGCGAACACCGGCGCCATCGGCGTGCCCGAGTGGTAGACGAACTCCAGGAGCTTCTGCCGGTACGCATCGAAATCGGCGATCGGACGCGTCGCGACACCGCTCTCCATCGCAGCCTTCGCGACCGCGGGCGCGATGTTGACGATGAGCCGCGGATCGAATGCGCGCGGAATCAGGTAATCGGGTCCGAAGGCCGGCGTCGCTTCGCCATAGGCGAGCGCGACGATGTCGGAGGGTTCGGCACGGGCGAGCTCGGCGAGCGCGCGCGTCGCGGCGAGCTTCATCGGTTCGTTGATCGCCGACGCCCCGCAGTCGAGCGCTCCGCGGAAGATGAACGGGAAGCAGAGCGAGTTGTTGACCTGGTTCGGATAATCGGAGCGTCCGGTGCCGATCAGACAATCGGGGCGCGCCGCCTTCGCGAGCTCGGGGCGGATCTCGGGCTCGGGATTGGCCATCGCGAGGATGATCGGCCGGTCCGCCATCCGCTTCACCATCTCTGCTGTAAGCACGCCCCCCTCGAGAGGCCGAGAAAGATGTCGGCGCCGTCGACCGCGTCGGCGAGCGTGCGTGCACGCGTCTCGCGCGCATAACGGGCCTTGTCGGCGTCGACTCCGCTGCGACCGCGGTAGACGACGCCCTTGCTGTCGACGATCGTGATGTGCTCGCGCGCGAGCCCGAGGCTCACCTGCAGATCGAGGCAGGCGATCGCGGCGGCGCCAGCGCCCGAGCAGACGAGTCTGGCATCACCGATCTCCTTGCCGACGATGGCGAGCGCGTTCAGCACCGCCGCGGCGGCGACGATCGCGGTGCCGTGCTGGTCGTCGTGGAAGACCGGCACCTTGAGCCGCTCGCGGAGCTTGCGCTCGATGTAGAAGCACTCGGGGGCCTTGATGTCCTCGAGGTTGATGCCCCCGAAGGTGGGCTCGAGCGCTGCGACGACGTCGACGATCCGGTCCGGGTCGGAGGCGCCGATCTCGATGTCGAAGACGTCGATGCCGGCGAACTTCTTGAAGAGGCAGGCCTTGCCCTCCATCACCGGTTTGCCGGCGAGCGCGCCTATGTTGCCGAGGCCGAGCACCGCGCTCCCGTTGGTGATCACCGCGACCAGGTTGGCGCGCGCCGTGTAGCGCGCCGCGAGCGCAGGATCGCCGGCGATCGCCGTGCACGCGTAGGCAACCCCGGGTGAATAGGCGAGCGACAGGTCGCGCTGGTTCGCGAGCGCCTTGGTCGGCGCGATCGATATCTTTCCCGGAGCTGGATATTCGTGATACTCGAGTGCTGCAGCCTTCAGTTGCTCTTCCGCCATCATCGATCTCCTCACCGCGCGATCGACTAGATCCCCTCCGCTCCTCCGAAATGCGTCAGCCTCTCACGCTTTTCCTCTTCCTCGAAATAACGCGCCGACGGATTGACGAGATCGCTGCGGCTGACAATGCCGATCAGCCGGCGGCGATCCTCGTCGGCGACGACGGCGAGCCGTTCGACGCCGTTGACCGCCATGCGCGTCGCAATCACGCGTCCGGTCTCGCCGGGCAGCGCCACCACTGCCGGCGGCGTGACGATCGACGCGAGCGTCTGCCGTCCCTGCGGATCGGTCCCGAGCGCCGTCGCGAGCGTCGAGCGGTCGACCATGCCGAGCAGCTCACCGCCCTGACCGACGACTGGAAAGCCGCGGAACTGCTGCTGGGGACCGAAGTAGGTGGCGAGCACGTCGTGGACGGTCATCGCGCCGGGGACCGTGGCGACGTTGGTCGTCATCACCTCTTCGACACGCACGCGCTCGAGGTTGTCGACTGAGTACTCGCGATAGATGTGGAAGCCGCGCCGGGCGACCTTCTCGGTCAGGATCGAGCGCCGCATCACCAGCACAGTGAAGCCGTACGCAACGATGCAGGTCAGCATCAGCGGCAGGAACGACGTCGGATCGCGCGACAGCTCGAAGGCGAACACGATCGCCGTCAGCGGCGAGCGCATGACGCCGGCGAGCACACCGGCCATGCAGACGAGCGGCCACAGCGACGGACTGGCCCCGGGCAGCACGGGGCCGATCACCGTGCCGAGCCCGGCACCCATGATGAGGAGCGGCGCCAGCACCCCGCCGGACGTGCCCGATCCCAGCGCGATCGACCAGATGATGAACTTCACGATGACGAGCGAGAGAGCGACCGACAGCACGAGATGTCCGGCGAGCAGATCGGCGATCACGTCGTAGCCGACGCCGAGTGCGCGCGGCTGGAAGTAGCCGCCGATGCCGACTGCGAGGCCGCCGAGCGCGGGCCACCACATCCAGTGCAGCTTGAACTTGCTGAACGTGTCCTCGCAGAAGTAGACGGCGACGGTCAGCAGCGAGCCGAGCGCCCCCGAGAGCAGGCCGGCGAGCACGCAGGACACGAAGCCGAGCGCGCGGATCTCGTCGTGCGGCGGCACCGGGAACAGCGGACCGCTGCCGAGCAGGAGCGGGCGCATCACGGCGGCGATCGCGCTCGCCAGCGCGACCGGGATCAGGCTTCGCGGGCGCCACTCGAACAGCAGCAGCTCCACCGCGAGGAGCACCGCCGCGACCGGCGTGTCGAACACCGCCGCCATGCCTGCCGCAGCGCCGGCGACGAGCAGCGTCTTGCGCTCGGCGGCGGTCAGATGGAAGTTCTGCGCGACGAGCGACCCGAACGCGCCGCCCGTCATGATGATCGGGCCCTCGGCGCCGAACGGCCCGCCGCTGCCGATGACGATCCCCGACGAGAGCGGCTTCAGGATCGCAACCTTCAAATCCATCCTGCTCTTGCCGAACAGGATCGCCTCGAGCGCTTCGGGGATGCCGTGGCCGCGGATCTTGTCCGAACCGAAGCGAGCCATCAGGCCGACGATCAACCCGCCGATCGCCGGCACCAGCACGATCGCGCGCCCGAGGTGGCTGTCCGCCGGCGACACCGTCGCGAACGACAGCGTCTGGAAGAAGAAGAGATTGGTGAAGAAGCCGATCATCCGCAGCAGCAGCCACGCGATGAACGCGCAGGCGACGCCGACGACTGCGGCGATCAGCGAGAGCAGCAGCACGCGCCGATTGGCGGCGAAATCTCCTCGCTGGTCCTCAATCGGGGACGCGGCGTGGGCTTCGGACTCGCGGAATTCGGCTGGATTGGGCATGGGCGCGAAGCGGCGGGGAGGCGTTTTGCGAGGACTCGCAGGCTCGCCCACGACGAAGTATATTCGGTCCCGGGCCCGTCGCTGCGCCCTACCGCGCGCGGGCGCCCATTCTCATCTGTCGCTGGGATAGGAGGAACCGATGCTTTCGCATCCGCTGGTTCGCCTGACGGCCCTCGCCGCGGGCCTCGCATTCGCCGATTCCGTCCACGCCTTCACCCTGACGAGCACCGATTTCGCGCGCGGAGGAACGATCGGGAAGGAACAGGTCTACGACAGCTTCGGCTGCACCGGCGGCAACGTCTCGCCGGCGCTCCAGTGGAACGGCGCGCCAGCGGGCACGAAGAGCTTCGCGTTGCTCGTCCACGATCCGGACGCGCCGACCGGCGGCGCCGGGTGGTGGCACTGGGTCGTCGTCGACATCCCCGCCGAAACGCACGCGCTCGCCAAGGGTGCGGGCAAGGCCGACGGCAGTGCGCTTCCCGCTGGTGCGGCGAGCTTCAACTCTGATTTCGGTGCGCCGGGCTACGGCGGCCCCTGTCCTCCGGTCGGCGACAAGCCCCACCACTACCACTTCACAATCTACGCGCTCAAGGTCGACAAGCTCGATCTTCCGAAAGGCGCCACGGCGTCGCTCGCGGGGTTCATGGTGAATGCGAACGCGATCGGCAAGGCGACGCTGATCGGCACGTACGGGCGGCCGAAATGACGACCGGACGAACGCGCCAGAGCGGCCGCGCCGGTGCGTCCGGCGGCCTGACCGGCGCATTGCGGCGCGCGCTCGCGACGATGGGAGCGCAGACCGCGATCCCGTTCAAGGTCGTCTTCGCCGACGGCTCCGAGTACGCGAACCACGGCGCCGACCCCGCGTTCACGCTGCGCTTCAATTCGCGCCGCGCCGAAACGCGCGCGGCAGCGTACGGGCACGTCGGGCTCCTCGAAGCGTATTTCGATGGCGGGCTCGATGTCGACGGCGATTTTGCACTGCCGTTTCGCGCCGCGTTCCAGGCGTCGTTCGATCAGCACTCGAGCCCGCTCGTCGCGCTGCGCAACCGCTGGCACGAGGCGCGCTACTCGAATCGCACGATCGACCAGGCCAAGGCCAACGCGCGCTTTCACTACGGCCTCGGTGAGCCGTTCTACCGGTTGTGGCTCGATCGCGTCGGCATGATGTACACCTGCGCGTACTGGAAGGAAGGTACGACGACACTCGAGGACGCGCAGATCAACAAGATGGATCACGTCTGCCGCAAGGTGCAGCTCGCTCCCGGAGAGACCTTCGTCGACGTCGGCTGCGGCTGGGGCGGCCTCCTGTTCCACGCGTGGGAGCGCTTCGGCGCGATCGGCACCGGAATCAACACGACGACCGAACAGGTGAACGAGCTGCGCGCCATGCTGGCGGCCCGCGGCCTCGCCGACCGCATCGGCGTCATCGAGTGCGACTTCCGCGAGATCCCCGGCCAGTACGACAAGCTGCTGTCGATCGGCACCCTCGAACACGCGGGCCGCGACCAAATGAGCGAAGTGGTGCGCGCGCACGCGAACGCGATGAAGCCCGGCGCGCTCGGCGTCATCCACTTCATCGGCCACGTCGGCATGCGCGATACGGAGTTCTACATCCGCAAGTACATCTTCCCCGGGGGCTGGATCCCGAGCCTCGCCGAGGCGATCACCGCAATGGAGGCATCCGGGCTCGAGATCGTCGACGTCGAGAACCTGCGCCGCCACTACGCGCTCACCCTCGACTGCTGGGCCGACCGCTTCGACGCGCGCTGGGAGGAGATCGCCGCGATCGACGCGAACCGGTTCAACGAGCGCTTCCGGCGCATCTGGCGCACCTACCTGCGGTCGTGCGCAGAGATGTTCCGCTCGGCAACGGCGCAGACGAACCTGTTCCAGGTGACGGTCAGCAAGGGCAATCTCGGCGCGAACTATCCGATGAGCCGGCGCTTCCTGTATTCGCCGGCCGGATGAGCGACCACGCGGGCAAGCGGGCGCGACTCCTCGCCGACCTCGCCGCCGCGCCACCCGGCGCGCGGCCGACGGTCTCGAAACCGACGTCGAACCTGTTCCGCGATCGCGCGGGCGCGTCGGGCAGGCGCGTCAGCCTCGCGCATTTCGACGAGGTGATCGGCGTCGACGCTTCGGCGGGCACCGTCGATGCCGAGGGAATGATCACCTACGAGGCGCTTGCCGACGCCACGCTCGCGCACGGCACGATGCCGGCGGTCGTCCCGCAGCTGAAGTCGATCACGCTGGGCGGCGCCGTGGCCGGAGTGGGCATCGAGGCGTCGTCGTTCCGGCAAGGTCTCGTTCACGACAGCGTCGTCGAGCTCGACGTCCTGACCGGCGGCGGGGCGATCGTCACCTGCACGGCGGACAACGAGCATCGCGACCTCTTCTTCGGCTTCCCGAACTCCTACGGCACGCTGGGCTACGCGCTTCGCGTGCGCGCGCGGACTATTCCGGTGCGCCGCTACGTCGCGATCGAGCACATCGCGCACGCCGACCCGGCCGCGTACTTCGACGACCTCGCGCGCCGCTGCGCGCTGGCCGATGCCGATTTCGTCGACGGCGTCGTGTTCGCGCGCGACGAGCTCTACGTTACAGTCGGCCACTTCACCGACGAGGCGCCGCAGGTCAGCGACTACGGCTTCGAGCACATCTACTACCGCTCGATCCGCGAGCGGACGAAGGACTGGCTGACGGTGCGCGACTGGCTCTGGCGCTGGGACACCGACTGGTTCTGGTGCTCGAAGAACGTCGGCGCCCAGCTGCCGCTGGTGCGGCGCCTCTACGGGCGCAAGCGGCTCAACTCGATCACCTACCAGAAGATCATGCGCTGGAACTCGCGCTGGGGGCTCGCGCGGACGCTCAACCGCCTGCGCGGGCTATCGAGCGAATCGGTGATCCAGGACGTCGATATCCCGATCTCGCGCGCCGCGGAATTTCTCGCCTTTCTCCACGACGAGGTCGGCATCCTGCCGATCTGGATCTGCCCGATCCGCGCACCCGACCCGGCGCGACGTCCGAGCCTTTACCCGCTCGCGCCGGGCGAGCTTTCGGTCAACTTCGGGTTCTGGGACGCGGTGACGTCGCGCGAGCCCCTCGCGCCGGGCCACCGAAACCGCCGCATCGAGGCGGTGACGCGCGAGCTCGGCGGCATCAAGTCGCTCTACTCCGATTCGTATTTCACCGAGGACGAGTTCTGGTCGATCTACGACCGCGACGCGTGGGCGGCGCTGAAGCGGCGCTACGACCCGAAGGGCACGCTCGGCGACCTCTATGCGAAGTGCGTCGGGCACGCCTGAGCGGCGGCGCCGTCAGCGCGACATCAGCACCGGCAGCGTCATCGATTCGAGCATCGTGCGCGTGACGCCGCCCAGCACCCATTCGCGCGCGCGCGAATGGGCGAAGCCACCCATCACGAGCAGGTCGCTGCCGAAATCGGCCGCCTGCGAAAGGAGCCGCTGACCGACTTCGAGATCGTCGCCGAGGTGCCGGCGGAAGACCGCGCGCACGCCGTGATGTCCGAGGTAAGCGTCGAGGTGCGGCTGCGCGAGCGCGAGCGCGTCGGCGACCTCGCCGTCGCGCGGGTACGACGCGATCATCACCTGGCTCGCGCCCTCGAGGAACGGGAGCGCGTCGCGGATCGCCCGCGCCGATTCGCGCCCGCCGTCCCACGCGACGAGAATGCGCATGCCGAGCGTTGACAGGTCACCGGTATAGGGCACGTAGAGCACCGGCGTTCCGCTTTGCAGCAGCACGCTCTCGGCGACCCGCTGCTCGAAGCCGAACGTGTTGGAGTCGGCCTGCGGCTGGCCGACGATCGCGAGATCGGCGAAGCGCGCGTTGCGCACGGCCCCCTCGACGGCGACTCCCGCCGGCGCCCGCCATTCGATCGCTCCGATGCGTCCTCTGGCAGCATCGCGAAACGCCGCCTCCGCACGTTCCTGCGCGTCGCCGGTTGCCGCGATGCGCTGCGCAACGGTATCGGAAGGCAGCAGCGCTGCGACGGTCGGCGTGACCTCGGGCGTCGCCACCAGGTAGACGCCGGTCAACGCACCGCGAAAACGGTCCGCCACACGCACTGCCACGTCGATGCGTACGGCGCAGGTTGAGCCGTCATCCACGTGAACCATGATCGACTTGATGTCCATGCCAGCCTCCGTGTCGTGTGCCGCAGCGTCACTCCGCAGGTACGTGTGCTGCGGCGTCACCCCGCCAGTATGATCCGTCGCAGGGCCGCGCGATCGACGAGCTTCACGAGGCGCCCGCGCACGTCGATCCATCCGCTGTCGCGAAAGCGCGAGAACAGCCTGCTCACCGTCTCGAGCGTCAGGCCGAGGTGACTGCCGATCTCCTCGCGCGTCATCCGCAGCACGAACTCGCTCCCCGAGTAGCCGCGCTCGTGGTAGCGGCGCGCGAGGTCGATCAGGAACGATGCGAGTCGCTGCTCGGCCCGCATCGTGCCGAGCATGACCATCACGCCGCGCTCGCGCGCGATCTCGCCGGCGAGCACGCGGTGAACGCTTCTCTGGAACCCCGCGTCCTCGCGCGCCAGCGCCTCGACCCGCTCGAACGGCAGCGCGCACACTTCGGCATCCTCGAGCGCAACCGCCTCGCAATCGTGCACGCTGCCACCGATGCCGTCCGAGCCGATCACGTCGCCGGTCATGTGGTACCCCGACACCTGCTCGTGGCCGTCGTTGGTGACGATCTGCGTCTTGAACGAACCGAAGCGGATCGCATAGAGCGCGCTCGAACGCTCGCCGGCGCGGAACAGCGTGACGCCTTTGCGCACGTGGATGCGCGTCGCGCCGACGCGCTCGACCATCGCCGCCTGCACGGGATCGAACCCCAGCATCGCGCCGCGCCCGGGCTGCAGCGAGGGCGTCGGCGGAACGGACGCCGCTGTGGCGTTGCGCTGGGGCATCGGCGGCGGAGTCCAGCGAGTGCGTGCGACGGGCGAGATGGCGACGGCGGTATCCATGGTGACGTTCCTTTCGCGACTCGATGTCAATGTAGCGCGGCACCGATCTCGGCGATTGCGCTCGGGATCTTGCCAAACTCGGTGCTCTTGTCGAAGAAATAGCGGGCGCCGGCGGCGAGACACGCCGCGCGGTGTTGCGGCGTCGCGTGGTTCGTCAGCACGATGAACGCGATTTCGGGGGCGACCGCGCGCACGACGCGCAGCACCTTGACCCCGGTGCCGTCGGCGAGCTGGTAGTCGAGCACCACGCAGTCCGGCCGGGTGTCGAGGATTCCTGCGATCGCGGCGTCGGTCGTCGCCGCGTCGCCAACCACCGCAACGCCTTCGAGGTCGGCGAAGAACTCGCGCAGCCGCTGCTGCATCGACGGCAGGTCGTCGACGATGAAGATCGCGAGTGACGACTGCGCGGTCATCGCCTCACCCGAGACCGGCAAGCGGGTCCTGCTGCAGCGGTGCACGCGTCGTCCATCGATCGCATCTTCGGCGCATCGCCATCGACGCGGCATCGGCACGCGACGATTCAGGCCGTCGGGGGAGGACGGTTTTCGGGGTCGGCGCCGCCCGATGCGGCTCGGAATCGCCCTACAACGGCGCGCGGGCGCGCCGCGATGCCGTTCGTGCCCGGCGCAGCATGCGCCACAGCGCGATGCAGCCGACGGTGAGGAGCGCCGGAAGGGCGCTTGCGGCGAGTCCGGCGCCCGTGAGCCTCGCCGTGCGGAACAATGCTGCGACCGGCGGCAGGTAGAGCGTCGCGGCGAGGGCGACGAGGGTGGCGCCGACGATCCACCACAGCGCGGGATTCGGGCGCAGCATGCCGGCGAACCCGTCGTCACCGACGCGATTGCCGACGATCAGCGCGAGGTTCGCGAGCACGATCGATGCGAACCCGATCGACCGCGCCTCGCGCTCGCCGACGCCGAGTGCGAGCGCCGCCGCGTACACGGCGGCGACGGCAGCAAACGCGATGGCGCCCTCGCCAAACGCCTCGGCGAGCGTCCAGGGATCGAACAATCGCGCCGCCACCGGACGCGGCGGGCGTCGCATCGCGTCGGGCTCCGATGGCTCGGCCTCAAACGCGATCGCGCACGCCGGATCGATCACGAGCTCGAGGAACACGACGTGGATCGGAAACATCAACAGTGGCCATCCGGCAACGAGCGGAAGCAGCGACATGCCCACCGTCGGCACGTGCACCGAGATGATGTAGCGGATCGCCTTGCGCAGGTTGCCGTAGATGCGGCGCCCGAGCCTGACGGCGGCGACGAGCGACGCGAAGTCGTCGTCGAGCAGCACCAGCGCCGCTGCCTCGCGCGCGACATCGCTGCCGCGCCGGCCCATCGCAACGCCGATGTCGGCGGCGCGCAGCGCGGGCGCATCGTTGACACCGTCACCGGTCATCGCAACGATCTGTCCGTTCGCCTTGAACCCCTCGACCAGCCGCAGCTTGTGCTCGGGCATGACGCGCGCGTAAACGTCGACGGTCGCCACACAACCGCGCAGCGCCGCCGGCGACATCGCGTCGAGGTCTCGCCCGGTGACGACATCGGCGCCATCGGCGAGCCCGATCGCGCGCGCGATCGAGCGCGCGGTTGCTGCATGATCGCCGGTGATCATCACCGTCCTGATGCCCGCACGCCGACACTCGCCAATCGCTTCGGGTACGCCCTCGCGCACCGGGTCGGCGAGGCCGACGAGCCCCGCGAAACCGAGCGCGAGCCCGCGCTGGCTATCCGGCCACGGCGTCGATCCTTCAGCGGCGATCGGCCACTCGCCGCTCGCCGCCGCCAGCACGCGCAACCCGTCGCGCGCCATTGCATCGACCGTGCCCAGCACCGATGCGCGCTCGCTCGCGCTGAGGCCGCAGAGATCGGCGATCGCCTCGGGCGCGCCCTTGGCCGCCACGCGATACGGACCGGCCTCAGGACGCCAGATCCGCGCGACCGAGAGCTGCGCAGGCGACAACGGATAGCTGTGCACCAAGGCCCACCGGGCGAGCCGTGTCGCGAGCGACGGCAGGCGCGTCGTGGCTTCGCGCAAGAGCGCGCGCTCCATCGGATCGAAGGCGTCCTCCTCGCTTGCGAGGGCGAGGACCTCGACCAATGCGTCGATGCCGGTGTCGGGACCGGTCGCCGCCCCCGCGGCGCCGACGGCATCGGCGCATGGGGGATCGATCAACGACCGCGCAGCGACGAGGCGCGCCACCGCCATGCGATTCTCGGTGAGCGTTCCCGTTTTGTCGACGCAGAGCACCGCGGCCGCACCGAGGGCCTCGATGGCCGACGCGCGCCGCGTCAGCACGCCGCTCTTCGTGATCCGCCACGCGCCGAGCGCCATGAACACGGTGAGCACGACCGGGAACTCCTCGGGAAGGATCGCCATGGCGAGCGTGATCCCGCCGAGCAGGCCCTGCAGCCACGCCTCGCGGAAGATCCCGTACCAGGCGGCGACGGCCACGCAGAGGGCGCCCCCGATCGCCGCGAACGCCGCCACCGCGCGTCGCGTCTCGCGCTCGAGCGCAGTAGGTTTCTCGACGATCGTCGCGAGTTGACCGCCGATGCGTCCCATCATGGTCGCGCGTCCGGTCGCGACGACGCGCGCGAGGCCCTGTCCGCGCGTCACCAGCGTGCCCGAATAGATCCACGGCAGGCCGTCGCCGCCAGGCTGCGCGGGCGGATCGTCCGGATCGCCGGCGCGCTTCGCCACCGGAACCGATTCGCCAGTCAGCAGCGACTCGTCGGTCATCAGGTCGGACGCGGTCTCAACGTGCGCGTCGGCCGCGACGCGATCACCTTCCTTGATCCGCAGCAGGTCGCCGATCACCACCTCGCGTCCAGCGACGGTCCGCCATGAACCGTCGCGATGGACCTGAGCGCGTGGACTCGCGAGCGCTCGCAGCGCGTCGAGTGCACGCTCGGTCTTGCGCTGCTGATGGAGCGTGATGCCGATCATCACGACCACCGACAGGGCGAGCGCGAGCGCCTCGCCGTGATCGCCGACGACGAGATAGACGGCTGCGGCGGCGACCAGGAGCACGAGCATCGGCTCGCGGACGACGTCCCAGGCAATCACCCAGATGCGCCGCGGGCGGGCGCTCGGCAGCTCGTTATAGCCGTCGCGCGCGAGCCTCGCCGCCGCCTCGCGTTCGCTAAGCGACCGCGCGAGTGGTGAAGGCGACCGCGACTCTGCGCTCACGCGCATGCCTCTGCGGTCATGGACGTGCCTCTTCTCTCACGGGCGTGTCTCTGCACTCACGGGGTGCGCAACCCGTGGCTTGTGGTCGATCGACGGCCCGCTCCGGTCGCGGGTTGCGACGATCGTATGGCCGTAGCGACGACGTGCCATTGACGCGCGTCAACGCGCGCCCGGCGCTCACCCTGCGCGGTCACCGCGAAGTCGTCGTCCCGGCGGGCGTGTCGGGGTCGTCGGCGAGCCGGTGGCGAATCGCGTAACGAACGAGACCGGCGGTGCTCGCGACGCCGAGCTTCTCCATCAGCCGCGCCTTGTGCGTGCTGATCGTCTTCGCCGACAGGCAGAGCCGCGCGGCGATCGCGCTCACGGTCTCGCCCGCGACGAGCAGCCGAAACACCTCGAACTCGCGATCCGAGAGCGTCTCGTGGCTCGCCGCACGCGCACCCGGCATCGCGTCGAGCGCGAGGTGCTCGGCGACGCTCGGCGTGACGTACGCGCCTCCGGCGGCGACCTTGCGGATCGCCGCGACGAGATCGGACGACGCGGTCTCCTTCGTGAGATAGCCTGCGGCACCCGCGCGGATCGCGCGCACGGCGTACTGGTGCTCCTCATGCATGCTGAGCACCAGCACGCGCAGGCGCGGCCGCTCTTCGGCAACCTGGCGGATGAGGTCCATTCCGCTGCGGCCCGGCATCGACAGGTCGAGAACCAGCACGTCGAACGCGTCGCTTCGCACGCGCGCCAGCGTCTCCGCGCCGTCACCCGCCTCGCCGACGACCTCGATGTCGCCGGCGGCTTCGAGGAGCTGCCTCAGGCCTTCGCGGAGGATCTGATGATCGTCGGCGATGACGACGCGGATCATGCGCGTCCCGCGTCGAAGCGCGAAGATTCCCACGCGCCTGCATCGGCGGCAGGCGCCTCGGCGGACCCGCCGACGTCGATGGGCAGGTGCACCTCCACGGTCGTGCCCTCATCCGGCACGCCGGTGATGCTGAACGCGCCACCGAGAAACGACACGCGCTCGCGCATGCCGAGCAGACCGAACGAGTCGCCGCGCCGCGCGAGGCCGCCGAAGTAGCCGATGCCGTTGTCGCGCACGTGCAGCGTGAGCCTTCCCGGCTCATGCGCGAGCATGACCTCGGCGCGCGTCGCGCGCGCATGCTTCGCGATATTGGTTAGCGATTCCTGCACGATGCGGAACAGTGCCGAGGCGCGCGCCATCGGCAGGTCGATGTACTTGCGGTCGACCGAGAGCGTGCAGGCGATGCCGGTGCGCTGCGAGAAGTTCTGCACCAGCCATTCGAGCGCCGCGACGAGCCCGAGGTCGTCGAGAACGAGCGGACGCAGGTCCGAGGAGATCCTGCGCGTGGCCGCGATCGTCGCCCGCAGCAGCGCATCCATCCGCTCGAGCTTCGGCGCGATCGTCGACGCTGCCGCGGGAGCTTGCGCGCGGCACCAGGCGACGTCCATCTGCAGCATCGTGAGCTGCTGGCCGAGCTCGTCGTGAAGCTCGCGCGCGATGCGGCTCGTTTCCAGCTCGCGCGTCATGTGCGCGGCAGCCCCCAGCTCCTTCAGCTCGTCGCGCGACGCGCGGAGCTCTGCCTCGGCCGCGACGCGCTCGGTCACGTCGCGCAGGATCACCGTGAAGTACCTCTCGCCATGCTCGAGATGCTGCGAGATCGACGCCTCGATCGGGAATTCGCTGCCGTCGGCGCGCAATCCGGTGAGCACCAACAGCACGCCCATCCGCCGTGCGGTCGTCCCCGCGCGTCCGAATTCCTCGACATGCCCGCGGTGCGCGTGGCGGAAGCGTGCCGGAATCAGCACGTCGAGCGGACTGCCGATCACCTCGGCGCGCCGGAGCCGGAAGGTCGACTCGGCGGCACGATTGAAGCCAACGATGCGCTGCTTCGAGTCGACCGTGATGATCGAGTCCATTGCCGATTCGACGACCTCGGTAACGCGCAACTCGGCGCTGTGCAGGCCGCGGCTCGCGACCTGGCGGCCACGCGACTGGCGGTAGAGCAGCACCATGGCGATGGCTCCGGCCAGCACGGCGCAGCCATAGGCGCCGGCCAGGAAACGTGCCCGGAGCGGAGGACCGTAGTAGGCGCCGAACCCCGCGAAGACCACTCCGGCGACCAGGAGCAGCGCGATCGGCGCAAAGACCGCCCACATTGCGGGCGCATCGCTGCGCCGGTGCCCCGCGGCCTGCACAGTGGGAACCGCCGCCTCGCCTGGATGCCCCGACATCGGCCGTCTCGTCGTCTGGCGCGGCACACCGCAGTTGACATGGGTCAAGCGGCGCACGCCCGCGAACGAGCACATTATAGGCAACGTGGATACTGCGCCGGATTCCGCCGAAATCGTCACGACGGGCGCGCTGCGAGCGCGCGCCCGCCGCGGACCGCGCGCGGGTGCGCGCCGGCCGACCGCGGCTGTCGCGCCCTCGGCTTCGGCGGTGCCCGCCGCGGCGGCCGCCGAACCGGCCGGCGGCGACGAATCGCTGCTGCGCGATTCCTACGCGGCGACAGCGTTCGGCGAGATCCTCGACCGGTCGTTGCACGCGGCGGTCGCGCGCTACACGGCATACCTCTCACCGATCGCCCTCGCCGACGCCTATTTCGATTGGGCGTTCCATCTGGCGTCGCTGCCGGGCAAGCGCATGCGTCTCGCCGAGAAGGCGGCAAAGAAGCTGCTGCGCTTCGCGAGCCACGCGGCGCAGCGCGGATGGGAGCGCGACCCGTCGCCGTGCATCGTCCCGTTGCCGCAGGACCACCGCTTCGACGGTCCTGCGTGGCGGCTTCCGCCGTTCGACCTCATCTACCAGTCGTTCCTGCTCACCCAGCAATGGTGGCACAACGCGATGACCGGCGTGCGCGGTGTCACGCGGCGCCATGAAAACCTCGTAGCGTTCGCGACGCGGCAGGCGCTCGACGTGCTGTCGCCTTCGAATGCCGTCGCGACCAACCCGGAGGTGCTGCTGCGCACCCTCTCGGAGGGCGGCGCGAATCTCTGGCGCGGGGCGGCCAACCTGCTCGAGGACTGGGAGCGCGCGCAGAGCGGGCGCAAGGCCGTCGGCGCGGATGCCTTCGAGGTCGGACGCGACATCGCGACGACCCCGGGCAAGGTGGTGTTGCGCAATCGGCTGATCGAGCTGATCCAGTACGCGCCGACCACGGCCGAAGTGCGCCCCGAGCCGGTACTGATCGTCCCGGCCTGGATCATGAAGTATTACATCCTCGACCTGTCGCCCTCGAACTCGCTCGTCCGCTACCTGGTCGGCGAGGGATACACGGTGTTCATCGTCTCGTGGCGCAATCCGGGACCCGAAGACCGGGACCTCGCGTTCGACGACTACCGCAGGCTCGGCGTCTCGGCCGCGCTCGACGCGATCGGCGCGATCGTGCCCGGGAAGAAGGTCCACGCGGTCGGTTATTGCCTCGGCGGCACGCTGCTCGCGGTCGTCGCGGCGGCGATGGCGCGCGACGGTGACGACCGTCTCGCGACGCTCGGCTTCTTCGCAGCCCAGGTTGACTTCACCGAGGCCGGCGAGCTCACGCTGTTCATCAACGAGAGCCAGCTCGCCTTCCTCGAAGACACGATGTGGGAACAGGGCTTCCTCGACTCGCAGCAGATGGCGGGCGCGTTCCAGCTACTGCGCTCGAACGACCTCATCTGGTCGCGGATGATCCGCGACTACCTTCTCGGCGAGCGACCGGCGATGACCGACCTGATGGCGTGGAACGCCGATGCGACGCGGATGCCGTATCGGATGCACGCCGAGTACCTGCGCCACCTGTTCCTCGAGAACGACCTCGCCGAGGGTCGCTACGTCGTCGGCGCGCGGCCGGTCGCGCTCGCCGACCTGCGGTTGCCGATGTTCGTCGTCGGCACGGAGACCGATCACGTCGCCCCGTGGCGCTCGGTGTACAAGCTGCACCTCCTGACCGACTGCGAGATCACGTTCGTGCTGACCTCCGGCGGTCACAACGCGGGCGTCGTGTCGGAACCCACGCGCAGCAATCGCCGCTACCGGATCGCAACCCGACCCGTCGACGGCCGCTACGTCGATCCCGATCAGTGGCAGGGCGACGCGACGGCGAAGAGCGGATCGTGGTGGCCGGAGTGGATCGCCTGGCTCGCGGCGCGTTCGGGGGTTCCCGTTTCGCCGCCACCGATGGGAGCTGCCACGGCGGGTTACGTACCGCTTGGCGATGCGCCGGGAAGCTACGTGCGGATTCGTTAGCTTCGCGCAGCCGCACCGGCTCGGCCCGGCGCATCGACCGTCAGGACGGCAGTTCCCGCAAGTGTCCCTTCGCGTAGCGCCGCGAGGGCCTCGTTCGCCTGCTCCAGCGGATAGCGGACGATCCTCGCCTCGAGCGGAAGCCGCGACGCCAGCTCGACGAACTCGAGCCCGTCGCGGCGCGTAAGGTTCGCGACCGACACCAGCCTGCGCTCACCCCACAGGATCGAGTAGGGGAACGACGGAATGTCGCTCATGTGGATGCCGGCGCAGACGACGCAGCCACCCTTGCCGACGTCGGAGAGCGCCTTCGGGACGAGCGCTCCGACGGGCGCGAAGATCAGCGCGGCGTCGAGCTCGACGGGAAGGGGCGCGTCGCTCGCACCGGCCCACGCCGCGCCAAGCGCGAGCGCCCGCGCCTGCGCCTCGGCGTCGCCGCGGCGCGTGAGCGCGTAGATCTCGCGGCCCTGGACGCGCGCCACCTGGGCGATCAACTGCGCGGCCGAGCCGAAGCCGTACAGCCCGACGCGGCGGGCATCTCCGGCGGCGCGCAGCGCGCGGTAGCCGATCAGCCCCGCGCACAGCCACGGCGCGAGTTCGGCGGCGTCGCGATGGGCAGGCAGCGCGATGCAGGCCTCGGCACGCGCGACGACGTACTCGGCATAGCCACCGTCGGCCGTGTAGCCGGTGAAGCGCGCCTCGCCGCAAAGGTTCTCACGGCCGCTCGTGCAGAAGCGGCAGTGCCCGCAGGTCGACGCGAGCCACGGCACGCCGACACGCGCACCTCGCGCGACGCCGTCGACGCCGGGGCCGATCGCGTCCACCGTGCCGACGATCTCGTGTCCGGGGACGAGCGGCAGCCGCGGCTCGTGAAGCTCGCCGTCGACGACGTGGAGATCGGTCCGGCAGACGCCGCAGGCCTCGATCCTCACCAGCACCTCGCCGTTCGCAGGGCGCCGTGTCGCGCGCCGCGCGTCGAGCTCGAGTGGCGTCCCCGGTCTTCGCAGCAGCATGGCGCGCATCGCCAGTCAGCATACGCGCGTCGGAGCGCCCGCGTAGTAGAGGGTCGCAACACGGGCGGACAGCGATCGTCGAACTCGGGAGGAGACGTTGTCGCGGAGCCGCACGCAGGTCGCGATCGTCGGCTCCGGGCCCTTCGGACTGCTGCTCGGGCAGCTCCTCGACCTTGCCGGCATCGACAACGTGATCGTCGAGCGGCAAAGCGTCGCGCACGTGCTCGACCGCATCCGGGCCGGCGTCCTCGAGCAGACCACCGCCGATCTCCTCGACGGGGCCGGTGTCGGCGAACGGATGCACCGCGAGGGGCTCGTTCATGCGGGCATCGAGCTCTCGTTCGGCGGCGCGCGATCGGTCGCGCCGCACGACTTCGACACCGCACACCCGACGCCGACCTGGCGCAAGGACGGCGCCGCGCACAAGCTCGCCTGCGACTTCGTTGCGGGCTGCGACGGCTACCACGGCGCGTGCCGGGCGAGCGTGCCCGAGGGCGCG
>Ga0157370_10004012_pt1 | contig 17102 bp, 21 predicted proteins | sample C35metaG_FD_113463 | JGI IMG/M metagenome (GOLD analysis project Ga0157370, IMG submission 113463) | Corn rhizosphere microbial communities from Kellogg Biological Station, Michigan, USA - C3-5 metaG | ecosystem: Host-associated > Plants > Roots > Rhizosphere > Soil | place: USA: Michigan...
ATCCGTAAATATAGCGGGTTTATGAAAATAATCTGATACACCCTCTGCAGGGTTAAAAAGTGACTCCGGGGTACCAGTCGGGTTATCAGAGTGAGGATGAGTGGCGTCTTTTACAGGGAAAATGGTGGGTATGAGAGTGTGAGGTTAATCAGGGAAAGGGAGAGGTGAAACGGCAATATACTGAAGCCTGCCTCCCGCTGACTTGGTTTACCCTGCGTGGCCCCGACCAGTGGGAATAAGCGCACTAAGGCATCACCACGGCGCCTGTTGAGTTCGCGAAAGGCCGCACTTTCCATCTGATGGAATCGGATATCAATCAGCAGATTTCCGGCCTGCCGGGTTAGCTGTCGGTGGCTTAACAGAAAAATTTCAGATTTTTATAGAAAGAGAGAAACAAGGAATGGGATTTGAAGGACAAACAAAAAAACACCCTGAAAGGTGGCTTCGATCTGCTGATTAAACAGCTAAAATTTGGTGGCCCCTGCTGGGTTTGAACCAGCGACCAAGCGATTATGAGTCCCAATTCGAAGCGAGCGAAATCAGTAACTTACTGATTTCTATATTTTCTTCAGGCCTAATAGTGATGAAAAGTGGCACATAGCGTTGCGCTCTGCTGCCACTTTGCTGCCATTTTTACCTTGAGATGACTAACGAGTTGTAATGTAAACTTAAGTTTAATATACGTTATTTTTAAGCTGACCATAGAGTGGTTTATGAAATCCTTATTTTTAAAGAAACAGTGATAACTTTCCTCTTTTAAAGGTAGCTCTGATAATAAAGAGTTATCAGTATAGGTGTATTTTTTTATCATTTTACAGAGCCGGCTTATTTTTCAAGAAAGCTCTGTTATAATATTTTTACTTAAAAATCATTGGTGCTGACTTTTTTCAAAGTTTTTATATTCCTCACGCATTCTCTGGTTTTGTATTATCATTTCCCTGACGTTTTCAGGAAGAAATTCATAATCAAGAATTTTTTTTATTTTTTCTCTTGTGCATAATCTTATAATGTCAGGAGTAAAATAATCATAATCAGGAGCGAACTCGCCATTTTTTAACATAGATATTTCGGCGTCTAAAATCTTTCGGTCTATTTCATTAAGGTTTAAGTTTAGCCAGTGTACTAATTCATGGAAGTTATTAATCAAATCAGTTTTTTTTTGTATATAGCGGGATACATCTAATGGGTATTCTATATCTTCATCAGCAATTATTTCAGTAAGGATTATTAGGATCATTCCACATGATAAGATTTGTCTAATGTCATATATGTCATATCTGAGTTCATATTTTATTCTGGTTTTTTTTGTATGCCCCCAGTACCTCACACTTGTAAGGATCGCTCTATTCAATAGAGATTTCAATACGTTAGACTGAACTAAATGGCTGGTTTTTTTCTTGAACTCTTCAAATGTATACAAGCTGATGTTAGTATGTTTAGTTGCCTCAATTGCTCCAGATTGAAAACCATTTTTAGATATGATAAATCCTCTGTCCGCTCCAGTATTCTGAAGCACCGTGAAGAATGCATGTATAATCTCTTTAGTGACGTTACTTTTCCAATGTTTAGCTTCAACTAACCACTTAAAGTCAGTTCCTAAATATTTTGATTCTACTAAAACGTCAATATCAGAAAAGCCTCTTACACCTTCAACTCTCACATTGGTTTTAGCGCTAGCACCTAGGTTTATAAAATGCTCACAAATGTCTTCTTGAAACTTATACCAATCAGGTTTGCTGTTTTTTTTAATTTCAACGTCTTCAGGCATTTTAACTCCGCAGTTTTATTCTTATTAATGTTTGAAGGTGAGGGGGATTCTTTGCCGCTTTGATAGTTAATATGCTAATTCAGTAATGACTGAATGAATGGCTAATGATTTCCATCTCAATTATTACTCATGAAATTTAGTGGATTTAGTAACATGGCATCAGCTAAGTGCTCTGGGGCTAAGTGCGCATACCGCATTGTCACCTTGATATCCGTATGTCCCAGTATGCGCTGAAGCACGAGGATATTCCCACCATTCATCATGAAATGAGAAGCGAAGGTATGTCGCAAAACGTGCGTAAGCTGCCCGGCAGGTGTTTCGATGCCAGCGCGCTGCATAGCCTTTCTAAAAGCTGAATAACATGGTTGAAAGAGCAACTGCGCTTTCCTGTTTGATGGTAGCTCAGCCTGCAATTTTTCAGTTATCGGCACCGCGCGGTTTTTCTTGCCTTTAGTTTTCACGTAGATGATCTGACCGGCGCGGATTTGGTTGCCCTTCAAGCCTTCGGCTTCACTCCATCGTGCACCTGTTGCCAGGCAGATTTTCACAACGGTCGTCAGATCTTTAGATCGGCTGTTCTCACATTCGGCCAGGAGGGTTCTGATTTCCTCAATGGTGAGATATGCCATCTCCGATTCACTGATTTTAAACTCGCGCACGTTCTCTAACGGGTTGGGTGCGGTCCATTCATCTAACCGGCGTAGCTCGTTAAACATCGCCCTGAAATATGCCAGCTCTAAATTAACCGTGCGAGGCGTAACCGTCTTCACCCGAGTGGAGCGGGTGATCTTTCCGCTTAATCGCTGCTCGCGGTAGGACGCAAAAATTTTTGCGTTGAATTCGGTAGCCAGTGGATTTCCCATCGCTTCGCAGGCGAATGCCATTGTAGTTCGCCGCTTCTCGCCATCCGCCAAGGTGATGCCATGTGTGTTGAACCATAATTCAACCAGCTCGATTACCCGGCGCTTATCTGTTTTCTCTCCAAGCCAGGGCTTATCCTGAGCCTGATCTTTTACGAACTTCTCATAGGATTGTGCTTCGCCCTTCGTCGCAAACTGTCGGCGAATCCTTTTGCCGTCTCGGCCATTGGGAAAAACCTGCACCTGCCATTTCCCGCTGGGTAATTTATTTATCGCCATGCTTAGCCTTCAAAGGTACTCAGTGCGGGCAACGACTTTGCCCAAAACCCTGATGTCATCTGCTTTACATTCGAATGAAGCTTTTCCATTCTCAACGCGAATGCGCCCGCCTGGAAAACGGTAAAGCTCTTTAACGCTAATGAGCTTATCAATCTCAATGAGCCACAGCCCGTCGGTGATCTCTGCGGTGGTCATATCAACCAGGTAATTCTGTTTCTCGAAATGTACTAATAACGGGGCTTTTACATCACTTGGTAAGAGCTGAGCGTCATATGCAACCCAATCAGATGATGAAAAGTTCCCATTTGTGATTTTTTTGAGTTCGATTTTGGTCAATGGTTGATCTTGATTTGTGATGTTAGAGTCACCGCGTCCATAGGTCAGCCACTCAAGAGAAGTGCCGGTTTCCATTGAGCAAATCAGCACCCAATCAGCAGGAAAGTTCCCACGCATTATGCGGTTAGCCATAGTGCTTTGAGACACATTCAAATGACGGCACAGTGCCTGTCGGGATGAAAAACCATATGCCTGAACGATACGCTCAATGGGATCTTTACCACCCTCTGGTAAAGTTGGTGCTTTACGACTCGTAAAATCTTTCGTTGACCTTTCCAATTTGTGATCCTAATATTCACTCGTCGTATCAAGACGTGTTTAATAGTGATTAATAGAGTTGGCTAGAACTCAACAGAGGATACTGCATCATGACCCGTAAACTTTCAATGCGTCCTTCAATCAATCTCGTGATCTCGGAACCTTACATAACTGTCGAAGAGTTCTGCCGTCGCACTGGTTACAAGGAAGGCACCGTTCGCCAGATGTACCGTGAAAACCGTTTACCCATCAGAAAGAAAGAGGGCTTAAACGGACTTATCGAAATCAACATGGTTGCTCTCACTATCGAAGCCGCTGCTGGCTGCGAAATCACAATGCAGGCTTGATACATCCATATTGGGATAGCAGAAGGGATTTATCATGTTTGATTTTCGAGTCTCCACACATAGCCATTTTGATGATGCGTGCCGGGCGTTTGCACTGAAGCACAACATCATTCAGCTGGCTAACAAAGCTGGGCTGAATCCTCAGACTATCCGTAACAAACTCAATCCGGAACAGGTTCACCAGTTAACCGTTCGTGAAATGCTGCTACTGACCGATCTGACCGAAGACGCAACACTGATTGACGGTGCGCTGGCACAACTGCACTGCTTGCCATGTGTTCCGGTTAACGAAATGGTGCAGGAGAATCTTCCTGCTTATGTACTGAAAGCAACTGCCGAAGTAGGGCAGTTAGCTGCGGGCGTAGTGAGCCAGGAGCAATTAACAGCATCTTGCCGCCGTGGTCTGGTTCAGAACGTACACGCAGGGATCCGCTGCCTGACTCTGGCAGCACTGGCGGTTCAGGCACGAGTGCATTCTAACCCTGCGCTTTCGGGCACTGCTGATGTGTTAAGTGGTATCGGTGCATCTATGGGGATGGTGTGAGGTAGTTATGATCAAAGTATTGACCTACCAATTTAATTTACAGGGTAAGCGCGCAGAGGTTAAAGATTCGGATGTTGCGTTGTGCTTTCCATCCATTTCAGGTGATGGCAGTTATTTCTTTACTCTAAAAGATGGTACGAGGTTTCGCGGTGAAGAAGTTAAAGAAGTGATACGTAATAAAGTATCACCTCTTACATATATTTAATTGTTGTACCTGTTAACCCATTTTTCAATAGCGTTCATGAAAATGTGCTGGGTGTCAGAGCCGGGCGGAAGTTTGTTTAACTCACTGCGAACGGCAGAATAAAAAAGCGAGTGATCATGTTTTTTATTAGTGAAGTAAGCGTTAAGAAGTCCTGAAATAACCATATTTTGAATTTTAACTTCGGAGCGGAGTTGCTGAAGATCTTTCTCCAGGAGTTCAAAGCGTTCTATTTCTTTCTCATTCAGCATTTGCGCCTCATGTCATAACAGATAATGGAGTGAGGATTATGCAGGTTTTTGTAAGATTTTTGAAACAACAGTCACCACCACAGCAGTTGCAAGATTTAGGGCATGGCTGGATTGAAACTAAAACAGGCCAGCGCTGGCATCCGGCAATATCACAAGCCGAACTGCTGGCAGGATTAACCGGTAAGAGGAAAAAATCATGGGTTACAAGGCTGAGAGTATCACTGTTCAGATGAACGCAGGGCAACGTGCCAGTGCGCTTAATCATATCTCAGCACTTCGCACAATGATGTACGGCGATTGCAGTCATGAACTCAAACGCTTTATCGAAGACATGCGTAACAAGCGCGATCATCAGGCTGAACAGAATGGCCGCGCACTGAGCGCGATTTTCTTCCTGGCAAATATCAGCAAAGAACGTCACGGCGTTGATTTCAGTGAACTGACGAGTGACGAAAAAACGGCGCTGATTAGCGCAATGAATCACTTAAAAGCAGTCGTGAGTTTATTTCCAAAGAATCTAACGTTACCTAATTAATTAACCCAACGAAATTAAATGGCGTAAACCCGCCGGGCATTTTTTTGCCCGAATTCAGGAGAAAGAGAAATGCGAAATATCCAGACCCGTAATTTTAATGCCGATGAGGACGCGCTGGCCGCCCTGCTGAGCAAGGCAAAAACTGAGCAGCGCAGTGATGATGCGCTGTCCGTTTCTATCCGCCTGGCCTCACTGGCAATTCATGCCCGCCAGAAGGAAATGTCCGCAGCAGAAATTATCGAACTGCTGGACAAAGAGGCTGAGCGCTTTGAGAACCAGGCTCAGGAGCTGCACTGATGGCTGATTCAATGGATATGGTACAGCAGCGCGTGCAGGAAGAGCTGGCGCGCAATCTAGCTAACACTATTCATCGTCCTGCTGGAGCGAGTGAATTTTTCTGCCTCACTTGCGGCGAAGAAATCCCTGAGCAGCGCCGCCGCGCACTGCCGGGCGTTTCCCTCTGCGTGACCTGCAAACAGATCAGTGAGCTGAAAAGCGTGCATTACAAAGGGGTGGCGTTATGAGCACTATCCTGAAATGGGCGGGCGGCAAGTCCCGCGTAATGCCGGAACTGCTGGCGCACCTGCCAGCAGGCGATCGCCTGGTCGAACCCTTCGCCGGTTCCTGCGCGGTGATGATGAACACCGATTATCCCTCTTATCTTGTTGCGGATATTAACCCCGACCTGATCAACCTGTACCGCCAGATAAAGGAGCACGCCCGCCCGTTTATCGTTGTGGCGGCCAGCCTGTTCAATCAGAACACCACAGGCGAAAGTTATTATTCTGTCCGTGAGACGTTCAACCATAACCCGGCGCTACCCCTGCTGGAGCGCGCCGCGCACTTCCTGTATCTGAACCGCCACGGCTATCGCGGCATGTGCCGTTACAACCGTAACGGTGAGTTTAATATCCCTTTTGGTCACTACAAAAAACCATACTTTCCACTGGATGAGATTGAGGCGTTCGCCGAGAAGGCGCAGCGCGCGACGTTCATCTGCGCCGACTTTCGCGAGACGTTGCCTCTCGTAAAAGCCGGGGATGTCGTGTACTGCGATCCGCCGTATGACGGGACCTTCTCGGACTACCACACCGCCGGATTCGGCAAAGATGAGCATCACGATCTGGTCAGCATGTTGCTCGGCGTTTCGGAGCGCTGCCCGGTTGTCGTTTCAAACAGCGATACCTTCTACACCCGCAGCATCCTGCGCGCTTTTGACATCACCAAAATCAGCGTAGCCCGCTCTGTCGGCATTGCCGCAGGTGAGGGCAAGCGCGCATCGGAAATCATCGCGGTGCGCCACCCTGAGCCCGTGCCGGTTGTTACTGGTTTTGATCTGGCTGCAGGGGCGGACCACTCCGTGATGATGGAGGTGCAGCCATGATTGATTCTCGCTGCTTTGCGCCCGGCGTCATGAACCTTGTAACCGTTTCAGGAGGTAAGGACAGCCTGGCTGTCTGGCTGCTCGCTATTGAATCTGGCGTTGAGTTTCAGGCTGCGCACGCTGATACGGGACACGAGCACCCTCAAACCGTCGAATATCTCAATTATCTTGAGTCCAGGCTCGGCCCGCTGCGTCAGATCAGGGCTGATTTCACACAGCGTATCGTGGACAAAAGGACCTTTGTAAAAGACAAATGGCCGATTTCTCTGGTCAGGGATTTGGGGTTCACGGAAACTGAAGCCGCTTCAATTGTCCGTCGCGCCCTGAATGCCCTGAAGCCTACCGGTATTCCTTTCCTTGATATGTGCATCTGGAAAGGCACATTCCCTTCAACGCAGCGCAAGTTTTGCTCTTTCGAGTTGAAACAGATCCCGATGCAGGAGCAGGTGGTAGACAGGCTGGTTGCAGAGGGCAAGCGCGTCATTACGTGGCAGGGAGTTCGTGCGCAGGAATCCGCGAGCCGTGCCACGCTGGCTGAATGGGAAGAAGGCTTTGACCTCGGGCCGGGTCTGTCGATTTACCGGCCGATCCTCAACTGGACGCATGATGATGTCTTTGCACTGGCAAAGCGTCACGGTATCAAACCCAATCCGCTTTATCAGCAGGGCTGTAGCCGGGTTGGTTGCATGCCATGCGTAAACGTAAACAAAGCTGAACTCGGGGAAATTTTCACCCGCTGGCCTGAGGAAATCAGTCGCGTTGCGGAGTGGGAACGGATTGTTGCCCAGTGCTCGCGCCGCGGTAACGCTGCGTTTTTCTATTCAGGCATGGATCCGGTTAAAGCAGAAACAAATGCCAGAAAGGTCACTCTCGCCTCGCACGGCATTGAAACCTACCGGGACTGGGCAATGACTACGCGTGGCGGTCGTCAGTTCGACATGCTGGCAGCGATGGACAACAAGTCCGTTTGCAGCAGCGTGTATCTGGGGGTTTGCGAGTGATTCAGGAATACGCTTACCCGTGGAACGCTCCACGGGAAGCCATTGCCAGCCCGTATCCCACCTATGAGGAAATGCACAGCCGCAGTCAGATGGTTGCGGCTTTAGCGCGTGCGCAGGAGTTACTGGAAAAGCAGCCGACGCTGATCCAGCTCGACGTCAGGCGCCGCCTCAGCGAGCTCGAAAAGACCCAGGGCATTGCCCGTGCCAATGCGTACTTAGCAAAAACCTTTGTTGAGCGCACATTGCCACGCGTTGAATGCGTCAGTGAGCAGTACCGCCTCGGCGAAATGAGCAGCGGCACGTTTAACTTGCTGGCAGGCAACGCAGCTCAACAGGCTGGCGCGGCCAGCGCGGGCGGTACGCTGTGGGAGCTGATGCGACGCTTTAACCGCCTGCCCGACATGATACGCGCCGACGTCGATCTGCTGGCCGGGGATGTGGCTAATTTCATCCTCGCCGAGCTGGTACAGGCGCATGCGCAGGCCAGCGACGAGTCGGATTACCGGTACACGCACCGCGTTTACATGACCGCCGCCACTATCACCCGCGAGCTGAGCCAGACGCCGCCGCTGTGGGAAAAGGTCACGTCCCGCCTGTTCGACCCGGAGGAAGTGACCCCGGCGATCATGCGCATGCAGACCGAAAAGTGGTGGAAAGGCCGCCTGCGCCGCGTCGCCGCGTCATGGCGCGAGCACCTGCAGATCGCCCTGGCTAACGTCAGCAAAAAGCATACTCCCTATGCCAGCAGCATGACCGTCTCAGAGTGGCGCGAGCAGAAGCGCCGCACCCGTGAGTTTCTGAAAGGCATGGAGCTGGAAGACGAGGAAGGCAACCGCATCAGCCTGATTGAGAAGTACGACGGCAGCGTGGCCAACCCGGCGATCCGCCGCTGCGAGCTGATGACCCGCATTCGCGGTTTCGAAAACATCTGCAACGAGATGGGCTTTATCGGCGAGTTTTACACGCTGACCGCCCCGGCGCGCTATCACGCCACAATCAAAACCGGCCATCGTAACCGTAAATGGAACGGCGCCAGCCCGGCCGATACCCAGCGCTATCTCTGCAGCGTCTGGCAGAAAATCCGCGCGAAGCTGCACCGCGAGGAACTCCGCATCTTCGGGATCCGCGTTGCCGAGCCTCATCACGACGCGACCCCGCACTGGCACATGCTCATGTTTATACGTCCTGAACAGGTTGAGCGCGTGCGCGAGATTATGCGCGACTACGCCTGGCAGGAGGACAGCGGCGAGCTGACGACCGACAAGGCCCGCAAGGCCCGCTTTCACGCGGAGGCCATCGACCCGGAGAAGGGCAGCGCGACGGGCTACGTCGCTAAGTACATTTCCAAAAACATCGACGGCTACGCGCTGGACGGCGAAACGGACGACGAAAGCGGCAAAGATCTGAAGGAAATCGCCTCGGCCGTTTCCGCCTGGGCGGCCCGCTGGCACATCCGGCAATTCCAGTTTGTGGGCGGCGCGCCGGTGACGGTTTATCGCGAGCTGCGCCGCATGGCAGACAGCGACACCGCGCACGGCCTCAGCGTTGAGTTCGCGGCCGCGCATGACGCCGCCGATGCGGGAGACTGGGCAGGATATGTTAACGCGCAGGGCGGGCCGTTCGTGCGCCGCGACGAGCTGGCCGTGCGCACCTGGTATCAGGCCAGCGAAGACGTGAACGAGTACGGCGAGGATACCGTGCGCATAAAGGGCGTTTACGCAACGGAAGTGGGTGAAGACACGCCGATCCTCACCCGTCTGGCGCAGTGGAAGATTGTGCCGAAACGTGCCGTTGATTTGGGTTGTGAATTTAAGGACGCGTCCGCGTCCTCTCGGAGTTCTGTCAATAACTGTACGGGGCCAGAGCGCCGACGGTTAGAGCTGGAACTAAAAGCCAGAGGATTTAACGGTGATGAATATGAAATTGGGCTGTTGCTTAAGGGCTGTAGCCTCAATGCAGGTGCGAAAATGCGGCTTTTCTACCGGAACGGCAGATTGCAGGAAGAACCATTCTGATCTGGCAAGGTTCAGATCAATCCCATTGATACATAAAAAATAGTTTCAATTCCGATTGGATTTTCTATACTGTATGCATAAACAGTAGTTGTAGGCAGAGGAGGGAACATGCAGGACTATCTTTTGGAGTCGGTGAAGCTTCAGCGTATTGATTTCTTTTTAAAACTTGTTGCTATCAGCGATTGTAGTGATCAAGAAAAACGTATGGCAATTGAGTGGGTTTCCGAACTTACAGATGAGTTAATGGCTCGTCTACGCAAGCATGAATACAGCCTTTCAATGAATCAGGCTGAGTGATGAACGGTCATAACAGAACTATGAGCCGTTAGTGCATGACTATGCTGCATGAAATCGCATGATCCTAAAAGGATCTCTGATGCTCAGACCCGCCAGTATTGGCGGGCTTTTGTTTATGTCATGCAGGTGCATGAAAACCACTGCATAAAGCGGGCAGGCGTGGCGGGGCTACGAGCGCGCGCTATCGGCGCTGCTTAATGAAAATCAATCAAAATATTTGGGCCGCTGGCAATTTTTTATCCATATCCGTATGTCATTCCGATTTCAAGCTATGAAGCCCTCAAAATACCTGTGAGGGCGTTTGAAAGAGTTAGTACTTTCGCGCTAAAGGCGCGTGGCTTACTGTTATACATGCATCAGACATCGCAAGGATAGTCTCGCGTAGGCTAAAGAAAGGGAAAGCTGAAAAGTTAAAATGTTGAGTTGAAAGGTCTAACACCATTTCAGTATCTGCAGGCGAAAGTTTTCGTGCAAATGGCGCTATTTCATTAAATACTCTATTAGGCTCAGTTATTAAAATAGCTACAGGATAGAAGTAGATACATGCTGCAGCACTTACTCTTTCAGCGCTTGAATTCGTTGTGTTCAGCAGGCTGAAAATAGCGCCAGTTATGTTCATTCGGTTTGGATAAAACCAGTAGCTAAAGGTATGTGTCTCAGTGATGTTTGGGTTGTTACCAAGAACAAAATCACAAAGCTGCTTGTAGAAAGGGACATCATTTCGGGGGATTTGACACAATGTATTGGGCGATGCGGACAGAACATGCCCTATCATCCCTTGGAGATATGAAGTTGCATTCACCTTTATTGATATTGTGTTGTATACAGAGTGAGGAGATTTGAGATATCTTTTAACCTTAATGTCAATCTCATTAGTAACGCGCTTTATTTCAATATCGTGCACACCCAAATCATTGTTACATTTGGTACAGATAGTTTTAAAAACACTTCCGTGCTGAGCCTTTATCCCTCGTATATTTGAGTCTCGAAATTCGGTAATAAGACGTTGCTCAACCTCGCCAGGTGGAACTACACACTTTGGGGGAACATGATCTTGACTTAGTTTGCCGTGTTTTCCACAAATAAGGCAGTAACCTTCTTTTATGGCCGCATATTTCCATCTCTCTGATATTTTTGACAAAGTAAAATCCCCTTATTTTTGTTTCGGGGATTATTGATTTGAATGGTTAATAATTCAATTACTTTGCTAACAAATTATGCGAGTCAAATTTTTTCGGCCAGTTCCAGCATATAGGGTTCGAAGCGGATCACATCCTCCCCCAGCCAGCTGTTCAGTTCTTCAAAGCGCCTTTGCAGCGGCATGAGTTCATTACGCACAAACACCTTACTGGCCTTTTCAATGTCGCCAAACCCGCCAGTGTTATTCGGGATGATCCCCATCAACTGCGGTGGCACACGATGCACGGCCAGCATGTCGTCGCGGCTCACGTTCTTGATGTTGAGAAACTCATCTTTTGCCGCCACCTCTGACAGCGGGATGATCTGGATGCCGTCCTTTTTCCCGTTCGGGCTGTACATAAACAGGTTGCGGAAGTTGCCAGGACCCTTTGCGCTTTTCATGGCACCGCGGATATTATCCACGTCCTGCTGGCTCTGCGCCGGGTCGGTCATGTACATGATGAAACCCGCATGACTGCCATTGAGGTAATACTTACGGCGGAACAGCGTAGCCGACTCATTCAGCAGCGCCGACGGGATAGCCGACAGATAGCCCGGCACGCCGTAAATCTCCTGATTGATATCCGGCTCCATCAGGTGAAACACGCTGCCCTTCGCAAACTCATACGGCTCCGTGTTAATGCCATAGTGCGCATACCAGTACGTGTCCAGGTCAAGGCCGCGGCGGGTGAACTTCGCCAGCGCCGGTTCCAGCTTCAGCACGTTACCGAGGCGGCTGGTCCGCTTCTCCAGATAGGCATTGCCGAAAATCAGGTAATCCAGCGCAAAGCGGCTGAACGCCTGCTGACTCAGTAGCGGATGCGGGATAAAGGTACTCGCCAGAATGTTGCACTTTACGCTGATGGGTGAGCTGTGATGCACGGCGGCGCGGAACGTGCGCGCCAGCCCGTCAACGCTAACGGGCGGTTCATACCAGCGATCATTGATGACGCATTCCACGTAGTCCAGCAGTTCGCGGCGGTCCAGCACCGGGATCGGGTCGCCAAAGGTAAACGCCTCCGACGCTGCCGCGCTGGTCATGTTATCCGGCTGCGGCACGGGCTGCGTGCGGGTGCGGTTCCTGCGTTTGCTCATTAATAAATCTCCACAATGTTCTGCGTGTGTGCCGCCTGTCCCTGCAGCGGCTCGTTTGCCAGCGTGTGCATGGTCGCCCAGGCTAAATCGCCGTGGCTGACTTCTTCGCTGCGGCTGGTTTCATAGGTCGGACGGTTACCGCTGGCCGTAGTGGCCTTGCGGATAGACATAAATGACTGCGCGATGTCGAGGTGGCTGGCGTCAAACTCCAGCCGCCCGCTGGCAATGGTGTCGTAAGCCTTCAGCACCAGGGCGTTCTTCACGTTCGGGTTATAGACAAACTCCTTCACCTGAGGGAAAAACGCTTTGACGTTCTCATACACGCCAAGCCCGACGCCGGTGGAGTCGATGCCGATATAGGTGACGTTATACTGCTGCGTCAGCGTCCTGATGGCGTCAGCCTGTGCCCGGAAGTCCATCCCGCGCCACTGGTGGCGCTCAAGGATGCGGAACTTGCCGCCCGGCACGGCAGGCGGTGCCATGACCACACATCCGGCACTGTCGCCGTTCTGCGTTCCCTTCGCCGGGTCATAGCCGATCCAGACCTCTTTCCAGCCAAACGGGCGCAGCGCCAGCGCTTCAAAGTCGGTCCAGACTTCCCAGCTGTCCACCATGCACTTCTGAAGCATGGCCAGCTGGAACACCGACGCCAGATCGTCCATAAAGACGCACATCAGCAGGTTCTGGTAGTCTTCCGGGCTGTAGCGCGTGCGCAGCTGCTCCAGGTCAAACAGGTCACAGCCACCGCGCACCGCATCTTCAACCGTGACAATCTGCCGAAACTGGCCGTCTTCGCAGAGGCGACCGGCGGCCAGTGACTGATGGCTGAGGTCGATATCAACTCTGTCCGCTTTGGTCCGGCCCTTGTTGAACTGCGAACCGGACCAGAACGGATAGGCGCTGTGTGTGAGACTGGACGGGGTGGAAAAGTAAGTTTCGCGCCACTTCTTGTGCAGCGCCATGCCGGACGCTACTTTCTGCAGTTCCTGAAACTTGGGTATCCAGAAATATTCATCCAGGTACAGATTGCCGTGGTAGCTCTGCGCGGTGCGGGCGTTGGTGCCTAAGAAGTAAAGGCACGCGCCGTTGCTAAGCGTCATCGGGTCGCCCTTCAGGTCTACGTCCACCTCGCGGGCAAATTCAATGATGTACTGCTTAAACACGTGCGCCTGCGCCTTACTGGCTGACAGGAATATCTGATTGCGCCCAGTGGTCAGCGCATCGATCAGCGCCTCGCGGGCAAAAAAGAAGGTGGCCCCGATCTGGCGCGACTTCAGCAGGTTTCGGACTGAGTACTTATTACCGGCTTCCCACCACTGACGCTGGTAGCCGAACATCGAGCCGTGGAAAACCTCCTGCAGCTTCTCAATCTGCTCGTCGCTGAACAGGTTCTTTTCCGGGGGCTTGCGCGGGCCTTTATTGCGATTCTCCACGTTCGGGTTCAGGTCCGCTTCATTGCCGCCGTTGCTGAATTTACCGATCCGGGCGTGGCGCTCGGACTGACGCGCCAGCAGGTCGATTTCCTTAAAGTCTTTCCCTTCCTTCTGCTCCTTCATGATGAGCTGGCAATAGCGTGCGGCGGTGGTCAGCTGCATCTGATCCAGCGGGCCATAGTCGCCCCACTTATCGCGCTTTTTCCAGCTGTGAACGGTTGCGGGTTTCTCTCCCAGCATTTCAGCAATGCGGGCGATACGGTATCCCTGAAAGTACAGCAGTAAAGCCTGCCTGCGGGGATCGAAGTCGTCGGGGGCGGGTGTCATGTTCATGCAGCCAAAATACGGCCCCGGCGCTTCCTTTTCCGCCATCCCGCATTGTGTGGTTTCCCGCACAACGCCCGCGCGTTGTTTCGATACCCCTGCCGCCGCAACCATAGAGCTTCACAGAGTTTTACTGACCGGAGCCTGGACAATGGCAAAGAAAGCAAAGCGTTTTCGTATCGGGGTGGAAGGTGCCACCACGGACGGGCGCACCATCGAGCGCAGCTGGCTTGAACAGATGGCGGCAAATTACAGCCCTGAGCTGTACACCGCCGTGATCAATATGGAGCACATCAAGGGCTATACGCCTGACAGCCCGTTTCGCCGCTTTGGCGTAGTGGAATCGCTGGACGCTGAAGAAATCAGCGACGGCCCGCTGAAAGGCAAGCTGGGGCTGTATGCCCTGATCAACCCGACTGATGAGCTGGTCACGCTGACCGGCACCATGCAGAAAATCTTCACCTCTATGGAAATCCGCCCGGAATTCGCGGACACCGGCGCGGCCTATCTGATTGGCCTGGCCGTGACCGACGATCCGGCCAGCCTCGGCACGGAAATGCTGCAGTTCAGCGCCAGCGCCGGGGCGAACCCGCTGGCAAACCGTAAGCAGCATCCTGACAACGTTTTCTCTGCCGCTGAAGAAACCCTGATCGAGTTTGAGGACGTGGCCGACGAAAAGCCCGCCCTGTTTACCCGCATCAAAGCGATGTTCAGCAGACAGCAGCAGACCGACGCGGCGCGCTTCAGCGACGTGCATCAGGCGGTTGAGCTGATTGCCACCGAGCAGCAGGACCTGAGCGCGCGCATTGAAACGGCACTGAGCGAACAGGCCGACAGCCTGAAATCGCATTTCAGCAGTGCGCTGGGTGAGGAAGTGCTGAAGCGCGAACAGCTGCAGGCGGACTTCACCGAACTGCAGCAGCAGCTGAGCCGGGAAGATAGCCGCCAGCAGGTCCGCCCGCGCACGCAGGGTAACGGCAGCGGCGGCGAAGTGCGCACCGACTGCTGATACAGCGGCGGCAAACCTATTTAACGAACAGAGAAAGCGAAGCGATGAAAAATACTACCCGTTTTAAGCTGAATGCTTACATGTCGGTGCTGGCAGAAATCAACAAGATTGACCTGTCCGCGCTGAACAGCAAATTCACCATTGAGCCGTCCGTGTCGCAGACGCTGGAAAGCAAAATTCAGGAGTCGTCCGCGTTCCTGCAGGCCATCAACATCATGCCGGTCAGTGAGCAGAGCGGCGACCGGCTGGGGCTGGGGATCGGCACCACCTTTGCGGGCACAACCGACACCACCCAGAAAGAGCGCGAGCCGACCGATCCGACCTACATCGACGGCGACGGCTACAAATGCACTCAGACCAACTTTGACACGGCGCTGCCTTATTCAAAACTGGACATGTGGGCGAAGTTCAGCGATTTCCAGGTGCGCATCCGTGACGCAATCGTGAAGCGTCAGGCGCTGGACCGCATCATGATCGGCTTCAACGGCCTGAAGCGTGAGAAAACCTCCAACCGCGTGCAGAACCCGCTGCTGCAGGATGTGAATATCGGCTGGCTGGAAAAAATCCGCCAGGAAAAACCGGCGCAGGTGCTCGGTCAGCACATCGGTAACGACGGCAAGGTGGTTTCGGACAAAATCACCGTGGGTAAAAATGGCCTGTTCCGTAACCTGGACGCCGTGGTGATGGGCGCGGTGTCGGAAAAAATCGGCGTGCAGTATCAGGACGACACCGAACTGGTGGTGATCTGCGGACGCCAGCTGCTGGCTGATAAGTATTTCCCGCTGGTCAATCAGAGCCAGCCCAACACTGAAGCGCTGGCCGCTGATCTGATCATCAGCCAGAAGCGCATCGGCGGCCTGCAGGCGGTCCGCGCCCCGTACTTCCCGGCGAATGCGCTGCTGATCACCCGTCTGGATAACCTGTCCATCTACTGGCAGGAAGAAACCCGCCGCCGCTCGATCATCGACAACCCGAAACGTGACCGCATCGAAAATCTTGAGTCGGTCAACGAGGCTTACGTGGTCGAGGACTACGACTGCACCTGTCTGGTGGAAAACATCGAGCTGCTGGAGCAGGAGGCTGAGCCGACAAAAGAGCTGAGCCGGATGAGCAAGGAAGAATATGCCGACATCATTGGAATGGCGGCCAGCCTGGCGAAGTCGATGAGCGATGCGGAGAAGGTGCAGGCCGACGAAGACACCACACCGGGCGGTACGGCTGTCAGTGGTACACAGGCTGCCGACGACAAAAACGGAGCGTAACCCGTGACCAACCCCTTTCGCGCGCATACGCGCTTTATTCAGGCACAGGAGGCCGCCCGGTCGGGCGGCAGTGGCCGCAGCACAAAGGGCTATGACCTGATGCTGCTGCAGCTGAACGAAGACCGCCGCCGCCTCAAGGGCATTCAGTCCAACGTCCGAAAGGCCGAAATCAAGGTGGAGGTACTGCCGAAATACGCCGCCTGGGCTGAGGGCGTGCTGAGCGCGGACGGCGCGCAGCAGGACGACGTGCTGATGTACGTGATGCTGTGGCGCGTTGACGCCGGTGACTATGCCGGTGCGCTCGCGATTGGCCGCCACGCGCTGAAGCACGGCTGGGCGATGCCGCTGGGAAGCCGCACCACGGCGACGGTGCTGGCCGAAGAAATTGCCGACGCGGCAAAGGCGGCCATCCTGGCAAAGACGCCTTTTGATCCGGACCTGCTGCTGGAGGCGCTGGAGGTGGTCGACGCACACGATATGCCCGATCAGTCGCGCGCCCGTCTGCACAAGTCCATCGGCTGGGTGCTGACGGAAAGCAGCCCGGCGTCAGCGCTGAACCATCTGAAACGCGCCCTGCAGCTGGACGAAAAATGCGGCGTTAAAAAAGACATTGAGCAGCTGGAGCGGAAAATCCGTAACGCCAGCTGATAACCGGACGTGCCCACGCGCGGGGCGGCACGGGGTGGCGACAGGCAGCGCCGCATCAAAACCCCGTCCACCGCC
>Ga0157370_10004014_pt1 | contig 17100 bp, 10 predicted proteins | sample C35metaG_FD_113463 | JGI IMG/M metagenome (GOLD analysis project Ga0157370, IMG submission 113463) | Corn rhizosphere microbial communities from Kellogg Biological Station, Michigan, USA - C3-5 metaG | ecosystem: Host-associated > Plants > Roots > Rhizosphere > Soil | place: USA: Michigan...
AGGGAAAGTCCTATCGCTCGCGCCGGATCGCCGTCCGATAACCCGGCCTGTCCCCACTGGCCCGACTGCAGCCTCGAGAAGATCAATTGCATTGGCCGGGTGATCTGGTCCGGGCGGAGGATCGTCTAGTTTATTGCCCTCGGCGACGGCGGTCGATCAGCCAGGTCAAGACCGCTAGGACAATCCCGATGCCAAGACCAATGAGCACGCCCTTGAGCGGGTTCCGGATCGACAATCCGTAGAAAAATCCGAGCAGGATGAAGATTGCAAGGAAACATCCTCCGGCGCGGGTGCGGCTGCCTTGTTGCATGGAGTGCCAATGGCAGAGCGGGTTGGCGAGCGCCAGCCGCTACGTCCGGAAGTCGAGCGTCCTGACGAAGGCTTCAAATCACGGTTCTGAGCGAATCGGCTCGAGCATCGCATCGACTCCATCCCGCAAGCCCCGCAAGCCCCACGAGCGTCCTCAACATGGTCAACGGGTCGTTGACGACATTTGTCGGCGATCGCGAAACGGCCCCCGGCGTAAGGTTAGGGAATGGACAGCCTATTCATCCACGGCCGCGTCGCTCTCGCCGACGCATCGGATCTGATCGAGCGTTTCGGCGATGATGCGGGCTTTGAAGCGGCGGTCCGCGCCGAGCGCAGCCGCGACGACGGCAATGTCGCGCGCTTCTGCCACTGGCGGCAGATCGAGCGCGTTATAGCGACGCTCAGCAGCGACGAAGTGCTCGGAACCATCCACTAAGAGCTTCAAACAGCGAAGGAACGTACTGGCGCGGTTCAGGGGCGCTGGTTAAGGCTACCCCCTTGATGAGCGGGCGGGGTTCAAGGCTGTATGCCGCGCGGCTGCTGTGCGCGGCGGCCGCCGTTCTATTGTCGCACGCGCCGGCGTTCTCGCGGACCCCACCTCCGCCGGTCCCGATTCCGCAACCGCCGCCCGGTGCGGCGGAGCTAGACCCGAATGCGCCGCTTGCGCCGCTGCCGGAGCTCGGTGTGCCCTGGCCCGATCTCAAGCCGAGCGAAACCGCCCCGCCGCCAGCGGTGACGACGACGCTGAAGGGGAAGAAGCAGGCCCAGGCTGTCGCCGGGAGCACCGGGAACATCCGCTACACCGTGGATGTCGAGGGCCTCGCCGCAATCGGCAACGCCGAGGACCTGCTTCACCAGTTTCGCGCCCAGTCGGCGCTCGAAGCAGAGCGCAAGGACCCAGCCAACGCGGCGCAGATCGGCCGCCGGGCCAGTGCCGATGCCGACCTTTTGACACAGTTGCTTCGCTCGCAGGGCTATTACGATGCCGACGTCGAGCCGAGCACCGAAAGGGTGGGCGGCGCATTGCGCGTGGTCCTGACCGCGGACCCCGGTCCGCAATATCGGTTTGCCTCGGTTGACCTGCCCGGACTTGAAGCTGCGGGGCCGGACTCGGCGAAGCTCGGCAGCGCCTTCGGTGTGAAGCCCGGCGATCCGGTGATCGCCGCCGACGTGATTGCCGGCGGTCTCGCGCTTACCCAGGCGCTCGGCGAGGAAGGCTATGCCGAGGCCAAGCTCGGCGAGCAGGACATCGAGGTCAATCACCAAACCCATCTAGCCAGCCTCACCCTTCCGGTGACTCCCGGCCCCGTCGCGCGGTTCGGCACGATCCACGTCAGCGGACGGCCGCCGTTCAGCGCACATCACGTGGAGATTATTGCGCGGTTCAAACGGGGCGATCCGTTCAAGCGGTCGAAGATCGACGATCTCAGGCGGGCGCTGATCGCGACCACGCTCGTCGCCGCTGCCGACATCAAGCTCGTTCCGGTCGACGGCGGCCGCATCGTCGACCTTGACGTGCACCTCGACCCGGCGCCGTCGCACACAATTGCAGGCCAGCTCGGCTACGGGACCGGGCAGGGAGCGAGCATCGAGGCCAGTTGGACCGAAAGGAATTTCTTCAACCCCGAAGGCGCGCTCACGCTGCGAGGAATCGCCGGAACCACCGAGCAGCTGGTCGGGGTTCAGTTCCGTCGCTCCGACTTCCTCCAGCGCGACCAGACCCTGAACGTGCAGGCGACGGTCTCCCATCAGAAGTTCGCGGCTTACAAGGCGAGGACGGTCGACCTTGCCGCGAACATTGAGCGGCAGAGCAACTTCATCTGGCAGAAGAAGTGGACCTGGAGCTACGGAGGCGAGTGGCTCGCGACCGATGAGCGCGGCGTGTTCACCAGCGCGGGGCTCAAGGACACCAAGACGTTCCTCATCGCCGCGCTGCCGCTCGCCCTCGGCTACGACGGCAGCGACAATTTGCTCGATCCGACGCGCGGGTTCCGCCTCAGCGGGCATGTGAGCCCCGAAATCTCGTTCGACGGCGGCCACATGACCTACGTCCGTGCCCAGTTTGACGCGAGCGCTTACCATCCCGTCTCCGGCAATGTGGTGGTCGCCGGCCGAATCCGCCTTGGCGCCATTCCCGGCGCGAGCCTGTTCGATATCGCACCGTCGCGGCGCTTCTACTCCGGTGGCGGCGGGTCCGTGCGCGGCTATGGTTACCAGCAGCTTGGACCCAAGGACCAGGACGGCGACCCGATCGGCGGCCGCGGCCTCGCCGAGTTCGGCCTCGAGGCGCGCGTCCGCCTCAAGCAGTTCGGCGGCAACTTCGGAGTCGTGCCCTTCTTCGACGGCGGTTCGCTCACCAGCAAAGCCTACCCGAACTTCAAAAACTGGCGCTTCGCCGCTGGACTTGGTGTCCGTTATTATTCGAGCTTCGGCCCCATCCGGGTCGATCTAGGGGTGCCGCTCAACCGACAGAAGGGCGACGGTCCGCTGGCGGTCACAGTCTCGCTGGGGCAGGCCTTCTGATGACCCAAGCGGTCGCCGACACCCGCCCCGACGCGCCACGGCCGCACCGTCTGCGTCCCGACTGGCCGCGCCGGCTTCTCAATGAACTGTCGGCGTTGTTCATCGCGCTGCTGTTCTTCCTTGCAGGGCTGCTGGTCCTGCTCGACAGCGCTCCCGGCCACCGGTGGATCGTGGACCGGATCGCAGGTATCGAAACCTCGTCGGGGCTGAGGATCCGAATCGGCCGGATCGACGGCTCGATCTTCGGCAAGTCGCAACTGCGCAACGTCAGCATCGCCGACAGCCACGGCGTGTTCCTCACCTCTCCGAACATCAGGTTCGACTGGACGCCCGGTGCCTGGCTCGAAAACAAGCTTCACGTCGACAGCATCACCGCCCAGCGGGTCACTCTTATCCGGCTGCCCAAGCTGAAGCCGAGCACAAAGAAGGGTCCGATCCTTCCCGGCTTCGACATCCATATCGGCGAGTTCAGGATCGACCGGCTCGACATCGGCTCAGAAGTTGGAGGAACCGCGCGTAGCGGAAGCGTGGTCGGCAATGCCGACGTCGACCACGGGCGGGCTCTGGTCGAACTTTATTCCGTCGTCCGCGACGACGGGGATCGCATCGCCTTCCACCTCGATGCCGAGCCCGATCGCAACAAATTCGACGTTCGAGTCGGCATCGTTGCTCCGGCGGACGGGCTGGTGCCAGCGATCATCGGCACCCACCGATCAATCAAACTTCAGATCAATGGCAAAGGGAACTGGACGCGTTGGCGCGGAGCAGCTGCCCTCGATCTTTCGGGTCGTCCGACAGCGCGGCTGGCTCTGGGCGTCGACAGCGGGCGCTACCGGCTCCAGGGACAGTGGGCGCCCGCCCAGTTCCTCTCCGGCAAGTTCCAGCGCCTGACCGCACCGCTGGTGACGATCCGCGGCGATGCCACGCTGAAGGATCGCCAGCTCGACGGAGAGTTGACCGCCGCATCGCCCGAACTGCACGCAGTCGCGAAAGGGGCGCTCGATCTTGCCCATGGCCGCTACCGGGGCATGCGGCTCGGCGTCGATCTCCTGAAGCCGGCGGCGCTGTTCACTAACATGACCGGCAAAGACGTCCGGATGGTGTGGACCCTCGACGGGCCGTTCGCCACTGCCGATTATTCCTACCGGCTGACCTCCAACTACGTTCAGTTCGATAACAACGGCTTCATCGGACTTCACGCGGAGGGCCGCGGACGGCTGAGCCCCTGGCCGATGCACGTACCGATCCGGCTTGCCGCCAAAGCGATCACCGGCATCGGCGATGTTGCGGGAGCGATGCTTGCCAACCCTGAGATTGAAGGCTGGCTGAGGGTTACTCCGAAACTTGTCGACGGGCAGGACCTGAAGCTCACCAGCGCCAAGTGGAACGGCAAGCTTTCGCTGCTGATCGACCTCGTTACCGGCCGTTTCGACGTCACGTTGTCAGGTGCGCTGCAGCGCTACCTGATACCCGGCCTGGGCATCGTCGACGTGGTCACCGACCTCCATGTCGTGCCTGGACCCAACGGCCACGGCAGCCATGTCGTCGGCACCGCCAAGGCCTGGGTGAGGCGGCTCGACAACAGCTTCTTCCAGAGCCTGACGGGAGGCCTGCCGACGCTGACGACCAACCTCGAGCGCGACAACGACGGGATCGTCCATTTCACCAACCTGCAGCTCTATTCGCCCAAGCTGAGGCTGTCGGGCGCCGGCGAGCGCTTCAGGGACGGCACCTTCCACATCACCGCTGTCGGCCGTCAGGCGAAATACGGACCGCTGAAGATGGCTCTCGACGGTCATATCGAGCGGCCCAAGGTTGAGCTGTTCCTCCCGCGCCCGAACGATACGCTCGGCATCAGCGACATGCGCCTGTCGCTCGACCCGACCGCAGCAGGGTACAATTATAAGGCGAATGGCGGGTCGCGGCTCGGAGCGTTCACTTCGCTCGGCCAGATCCTTCTGCCGCATGACGGGCCGACAGTTATCGCTGTTGCGTCGCTGGATGCCGGCGGGGCGCATGCGAGCGGCAATCTAACCTCGATGCCGGGCGGGTTCAGCGGTCGCCTGACGCTCGCCAACGGCACGCTCGGGGGATCTCTCGACTTCTCGCCGGCCGGCGAGGCGCAGCGGATCGACGCACACCTTACCGCAAGAAATGCGGTGTTCCCCGATGTTTTCGCCGTCCGCTCCGGTCGCGCCGATGCGATCGTCATTCTTTCGGACGACAAGACCACGCTCGACGGCAGCGCCGATGCGCGCGGGATTTCACTAAGCGGCATCACGCTGGCGCGGCTCACCGCCAATGCGAAGCTGGTCAATAGCAGCGGCCAGGTGCGCGCGGCATTCGCCGGCCGCCGCGGTGCAAATTTCGCCTTCTCGACGATGGCCGACGTGTCGCCCAATCGAATCCGATTGACCGGCAATGGCAATATCGAGCGACAGCCGCTGGTCCTGAATCAGGCCGCAGTGCTTACCCGCGAGGGCGACGGCGGGGCGCTGGCTCCAACCTCGCTGAGCTTCGCCGGCGGAAATGCGACCGTCTCAGGACGAAGCGGGTCGGCGCCCGAAGTGCACGCGCAGCTCGCCCAGATGCCGCTTCAGGTGCTCGACGTCCTGTGGCCCAAACTCGACCTCTCGGGCTCGGCGACGGGCAGCGTCGATTATGCCTGGAAGAGCAGCCGACGCGGCCGCCTCGATCTCAAGGTTCATGGCCTAAGTCGGGCCGGTCTCGTGCTCGCCTCAAAGCCGATCGATGTTGCGGTCGCGGCGCTCGTCAATGGCAACCAAGCGGGCGCGCGCGCGGTCGCTGCGAGCGACGGAGCGATTGTCGGCCGGGCGCAGGCACGCTTCGCTCCACTCGGCAACGGTCCCTTGATGACCGAGCTGATGAACGCGCCTTTGTTCGCCCAGCTTCGTTATGCGGGTCCGGCCGATACGTTGTGGCGCCTGACCGGAAGCGAGATCATCGACCTGTCGGGGCCGCTTGCGGTCGGCGCGGACATCGGCGGAAGGCTCGCTGCGCCGCAGATTCACGGCTCGCTCAAGACCGAGAACGGCCGGCTCGAAAGCCAGGTCACCGGCATGGTCATCGACCATGTCGTCAGCGAGGCGCACTTCTCTGGGTCGCAGCTGATCTTCAGCCAGATCAGCGGCGAGACGACCGGCGGCGGAAGCATCTCGGGGAGCGGCAGCATCACCTTCTCGGGCGGCAAGACTTTGCTGAACCTGGCGTTCAACGCGACCCAGGCGCTGCTTCTCAATCGCGACGACGTCGCGGCGCGGGTCACGGGCCCGCTCCAGCTCAAGTCCGATGCGAACGGTGGCCTGATCTCGGGCGACCTGCACCTCAACAAGGGGAATTTCCAGCTCGGCCGCGCCAGCGCCGCCGCCGCCGTTCCGCAGCTCAACGTGCACGAAACGGGGCTCGACGAAGAGGAAGTCATCGAGCCGACTACGCTCCACCCGTGGAAGCTCGGGATCAAGCTTGCCGGGAGCAACCTCAACGTTACCGGACTAGGCATCAACAGCCGCTGGAGCACCAATCTTCGCATCGGCGGGGTCGCCGACGCTCCGCGGTTTACCGGGACCGCCGACCTCATCGGGGGCAATTACGACTTCGCCGGCCGAATCTTCCGCCTCGATCGCGGAGTGATCCGGTTCCGCGACGAGAGCCCGCCCGATCCGCTGCTCGACATCCACGCAGAGGCGACGGTCGAGGGGCTCGATGCTACCGTCAACGTTGCGGGAACCGGCCTAAAGCCCGAGATCACTTTCGCGAGCTCGCCGCCGATGCCGCAGGACGAGCTCTTGTCGCGAATCCTGTTTGGGACGTCGATCACCAACCTGTCGGCGCCCGAGGCTCTGCAGCTTGCCTCGGCGGTCGCCGCGCTCCAGTCTGGCAACGGTAGCCTCGACCCGATCAACGCCTTGCGCAAAGCGATCGGGCTCGATCGCCTCCGCATCGTTCCCGCCGACATCTCGACAGGTCAGAAGACCGCGCTCGGTGCCGGCAAGTACATCACCCGCAAGCTTTACGTGGAAGTGGTGACCGACGGGGCCGGCTATTCGGCGACGCAGGTCGAATATCAGATGACACGATGGCTTTCGGTGCTGTCGACCGTCTCTACCATCGGCCGCTCAAGTGCGAGCATTCGCGTCAGTAAGGATTACTAACATCGGGAGGGAGGGACGACATCAAGCGTTTTTTTGGTGGCGGCGGCGATCTCCTGCAGTCTGGCGGGCTATTTCTCGTGGGCACCCGCGAAGACCCAATCCATAGAAGCGCTCAGAATTCCGAATGCCCGCTTCATCAGGATCGAGATGATAAAGTTCAAACCGGGCGGCGAGGACTGCGCCTTCGAGCTCGAGGCCAAATATATCAATCAGGCGCGCAAGCTGTCGGGCGTATGGCCGCTGGCCGATTATCATACGCAGACCGGTCCGTGGGAGAGGATCTACGTCTGGGACCTTCCGGGTGGCCTGGGACGTCGAGTGGCAGGTCGATCCATCTCAAGCGAAATTCCTGTCGGCGCTGTCGAAGGTGGCGGGCAGCAACGAGAAGGCGCTAGCGGTCATGGCCGAATGGAATTCACTGGTCTAACGGCGCGAAACGACAATCGGGCACTATCATCCGCGATAAGCAAGGGGGACGCTGATGGCTGGTCTTCGTTCATTGCAAGGCGCCTTTCTGGCGCTGACTGCGGCTGCCTCCGCGAACGCTGGGACACCCACGCCCTTCGCGCCGCAGCCGGCAGGAAAGCTAGAGGTCTTCAGACACGCGACGCTGATTGACGGACGTGGAGGACCGCCCACTCATGATATGGCGATCGTCGTCGAAGCGCAGCGGATTCGCGATGTCGTTCCCGACGCCCAGCTCGGGGTTCAACCCGCGAAAAACACACGCTTCATCGATCTGCACGGCGCCTTCGTTATGCCGGGGCTGATCGACAGCCACGTGCATCTCGCGACGCCGCCCAATCGGCGCCAGGCGGAAGCCGTGCTCCGCCGCGACATCTATGGAGGCGTGACCGCGGTCCGCGACATGGCCGACGACATGCGCGCGCTTGGCGATTTGCAGCGGTCGAGCATCGCTGGAGAGATTTCCGCGCCGGACATCTATTACGCCGCGCTAATGGCCGGGCCTGCCTTCTTCAAGGACCCGCGCAGCATCCAGTCGAGCGTCGGCGACGTTCCGGGCCAAACGCCGTGGATGCGGGCCGTGACCGACCAGACCGATATCCCGACCGCCGTGGCCCAAGCGAAGGGCACCTATGCGACGGGGATCAAGCTCTACGCCGACCTGTCGGGAGCGCTCGCAAAGCGCATCGTCGCCGAAGCGCATCGGCAGCACATGATCGTCTGGGCGCATTCGACCTTGTTCCCGGCCAAGCCGTTGGAAGTGGTCGGCAGCGGAGTCGACGTGATGTCGCACGCTTGCCTGATGATTTACGAGGCGTCGCCGCACGTCTCCAACGACGTCACGAAAAGGACTGACGTACCGCTCGCGCAGTTCGCAAAGAGTGACAGCCCCGTGCTCGCCCCAGTCTTCGCTGCGATGGCGCGGCAGGGCACGATTTTGGACGCAACGGTGTGGACCTATGACGTGCTCCAGACCGACACGAAATCGAACCCGCAGGTGGCCCGGCACAAGTGCGACGGCCCGATCGGCGGCGCCATCACTCGCCAGGCCTATGAAGCGGGCGTGCAGATTTCGACCGGGACCGACTATTTCGCTCCCTCGAGCGATCATTGGCCCGATGTCTTCCACGAATTTGCGGACCTGGTCCGGTTCGCGCACATGAGCCCGGCAGCGGTAATCCGGTCGGCGACGGTCATCGGCGCGAAGACTGTCGGCCGCGAAGCCGACATGGGTTCGATCGAGCCTGGGAAGCTCGCCAACATGGTCATCCTGACGCGCAATCCGCTCGACAATATCGAGAACCTGAAAAGCATCCAGATGACGGTGCGCCGGGGCCGGATCTATCGCCGCGCTGACTTCAAGCCTCTGCGCGAAGGAGATGTGACCGACGAATAGCGCTGGGCCGAGGTTAGCTTTGCGCCGGAAATGGGCGAAAAGGCCACACTTGCCCCCTTGCCGCACGAGCCGCAGGCGTCTTATCTCCTCGCCGGGCCAACCGGCAGGTTCGCGGACACCATCAGGGCCAACGGTCATGAACGGGCTGCATCAACAGGCCGGACACAAGACTGCACCCGACCAGCCCGTCAGAACATCAATCCGTCACTTGCAATGCGAAAGCCATCCACAAAGGACATAGCTCCGCAACGGCAATCGTTACGGGAGCTCGCCTGCACTTTCGGGGACAAGCCGTTCGGGCGGGAGCTGTTCCTGCTCCCGAGTGCCCCACAGCGCATAGAATAGCACGAACAGCTCGCAGGCGGCGGTCAGCAGGAACGAGCGCTGGATGCCAAACTGGTCGGCAAGCCTGCCCTGGATGATCACCAGCGCCCCGCCTGCAATGGCCCAGATCAGCCACCCCGAGCCTTCCTCGGTAAGGGGTCCGAGCCCCCGAATCGCTAGCGCAAAAATCGTCGGGAACATGATCGAATGGAAGAAGCCGACGGCCATCAGGCCGTACATCGCGGTCGGCCCATGCGCGAAGCTTGCGATGATCATGACGACGAAGGCGCCGATTGCGAAGGCAGCGAGCACCTTCTCCGGCGCGATGGCGCGCATGATGAAGGCGCCGAGGAACCGGCCAACCGCCATTCCGCCCCAGACGAACATAAGATAATTGGCGGCCACTTCATGAGTGACGTTGCCGATGTCGGGCTGCGAAGCGAAGCTGATGAAGAGATTGCCGACGCCGATTTCGGCGATGAGGTAGACGAAGATCGCGACAACTCCGAAGACGAGATTGCGGTGCCGCCACAGCGACAGGTGCTTGCGGGCCTCAGCATTGACCCGCCGTGTCGCCGATCCGAGCTCAGGCAGTCGCGCTTTCCAGATCACGATGGCGAGCACGGCCAATACGCCTGCGACGATGAGGTACGGCAGCTGCGTTGCCTGGGCGTCCGCCATCCGCTGCGCCTGCGTAAGCTGCGTGCTTTCGAGGTGTGTGCCGGCAACGGTGCGGGCGAGGATCAAATGCTGGCCGTAGGCGACGGCGAGGAAATCGCCGGTGGTGTTGAATGCCTGGACGAGCGTCAGGCGCGACTCCGCGGTCTCGGGCGGCCCGATGACGGCTACATAGGGGTTTGCAGCTACCTGCAGGATCGCGATCCCGCATGACACGATGAACAGCGACGCTAGCGTCACTCCGTAGGAGGGCAGCCGAGCTGCGGGAATCATTCCCAGCGATCCGACGGTCATGATCACCAAGCCGATGACCAGCGCCTTGTGATAACCGATCCGCTCGATCAGCTTCGCCGCCGGGATCGACGCGACGAGGTAGCCGATGAACCAGGTCGATTCGATCAGGGTCGTCTCTGTGTAGTTGAGCTGAAACACGCTCCTCAGGTGGGGCAGCAGCGTGTTGTTGATGACCGTGATGAAGCCCCACATGAAAAACAAGGTGGCAAGCAGGGCAAGCGCTGGACCGTAGCGTGGCACCCCGTTTCGATCGTTCGCGGTTGCTCTCATCATCGGTGATTCTCCCCCCAACAGAAAGTCGCTTTAAGAAATAAGTCGGACTATCGCGGCGCGCGCAAGTGCGGCTATTCCCGAAATCCGATGAGTAGCCTCTGCTTACTCCAGCATCGAGCCCACGACGGGTCACGTTCGGTCATCGCTGCCAACGGTGGTTCCGCGCACTTCGTGAACGGCATCAACTCGACTCGCGAGCTCGCATCAAGGGCGGTCGACGCCGGGATCAGCCTTTCAGCAATGATCTCGCTGCTTGGGCTCGGCGATGAGGTCGATTCGGTGGCCGAGCTCGCGTACGGCAGGATCACCGTGCCGATCGACCATGACGATCCCGCTCACCTGATGATGTCGGGTACCGGCCTGACGCATCTTGGCTCGGCCGATGCGCGCGACCGCATGCATCGTATGACGGTCGAAAAACAGACCGATTCGATGCGGATGTTCCTCGAGGGCATGGAGCACGGTAAGCCCAGACGGGGAGAGATCGGATGTCAGCCCGAATGGTTCTACAAGGGCGACGGCTCGCAGCTTGTTGGACCCGGCGAGCCGCTCGTGATGCCCGATTTCGCGCAGGATGGAGGCGAGGAGCCGGAGCTTGCCGGAATATATCTGATCGGTCCCGACGGAACCCCGCACCGGCTCGGCTTCTGCCTTGCCAACGAATTCAGCGACCATGTGATGGAACGCCACAATTATCTCTCGCTGGCCCATTCCAAGCTTCGACAGGCGGCACTCGGCCCGGAGCTCCTGGTCGGCGATCCGCCTGCTCAAATCGATGGGGCCAGCCGCATTCGCCGGGCGGGGTCGGTCGTATGGGAGGAGTCGTTTCTGGCGGGCGAAGCAAACATGTCGCACTCTATTGCCAACCTCGAGTGGCATCAGTTCAAATATGAGCAGTTCCGGAGGCCTGGAGATATACATGTCCACTTCTTCGGGACTGCAACCCTTTCGTTCAGCGACGGATTCAGAACCGAGGCGGGGGACGAGTTCGAGATAGAAGCAAGTCCGTTCACATTGCCGCTTCGCAACCGGCTCGTGCGTTCGGATAAAAAGCGGCCAGGAGTGCACATATTGTAAGGAGGGGGTCGATGACTTGGAGCGTGTGGATGATCGGACTGATTGGAGCCGGAGCGATAGCGGGATCAGTCAATGCCGCGACGGCGAAGCGCGAGCCCTTCGGCACATTGCCGGACGGCACGCCCATCGAATCGGTGGTGCTCACGGGTGCGAATGGGGTTAGCGCCCGGATCATTACTCTCGGGGCCACTCTTCAGGCACTCAATGCCCCAGATCGCGCCGGTCATATCGCCGACGTGACTCTCGGCTATGACGATGCACGCAGCTATGTTGAACACCCCAATTATTGGGGGCAGACGATTGGCCGCTACGCCAACCGGATCGCCGGTGGACGCTTCATCCTTGACGGCAAGACCTACCAGCTGACTTTGAATGACAAGACCAATTCGCTCCACGGCGGCACCATCGGCTTCGATAAGCATGTGTGGCAGATCGTCGACGTCAGCGACGCCGGCGGCCTTGCCAAAGTCGCTTTGCGGCTCGTCAGCCCCGCGGGGGACCAAGGCTATCCGGGTACTCTGATTGTCACAACGACTTACACGCTCGATGACCATGGCTCGTTGGTGATCGACTTCCAGGCGAGCACCGATGCGCCGACGATCGTCAATCTCACGAACCACGCCTTGTTCAACATGGCGGGCGAAGGGTCGCCCGGCGGAGCACTGACGAATCGGCTGTTGGTTGCCGCTCACCGGTTTACTCCGGTCAACGCGGCGTTGATCCCCACCGGAGAGCTGCGACCGGTTGAAGGGACGCCGTTTGATCTGTCCAAGGGCCGAATCCTCGACGAGGTGGTCCGCGACGGACGCGATCCGCAGATCGTCATTGGTCACGGCATCGATCAAAATTTCGTACTGGATGCGGGCAGGACTGCGGAGCCCAAGCTCGCAGCGCGGCTGGACGATCCGGCGTCCGGCCGAGTGCTGGAGGTCCTGACCGACCAGCCCGGAATCCAGGTCTATACAGGCAACTTTCTGGACGGGACGCTGATCGGCAAGAAGGGACACCTCTACCGTATGGGCGACGGGATCGCGCTCGAACCTCAGTTGTTTCCAGACACGCCCAACCAGCCCAAGTTCGGCTCGGCGCGTGTCGATCCCGGCAAACCCTACCATCACCGCATGATCTACAGGCTATCGGTCGAACGCTGAGCGGTTGCTTGGGGCCGCATTGCTCCGCTACTCACGTCCGCGAGGGGAGGGGGGAGCAAACGCCCATGAAGAACTGGAACGTCCGCAAAGCGGTCGTTGCGCCGGACCAGATGCCGGAAGAGCATCGCCTCCAGAAGAGCCTCTCCTGGCCGCACCTGGTTGCGCTGGGAGTCGGCGCGATTGTCGGAACCGGAATCCTCACCTTGATCGGCGTCGGTGCGGGAAAGGCCGGCCCGGCCGTCATTCTCTCCTTCGCAATCGCCGGGGTGATCTGTGCCTGCGCGGCTCTTGCTTATGCCGAGGTCGCGACGATGATCCCGGCATCAGGCTCGGCCTACACTTATTCCTACGTCGTGTTCGGCGAGTTGATCGCGTGGATGATCGGGGTTGCGCTGATCCTCGAATATACGCTGGTCGTGAGCGCGGTCGCCGTCGGGTGGTCTGGCTATGCGGCGGGGTTCTTGAAGTCGATTGGCCTCGGCCTTCCCGGAACGTTGATCCAGGGGCCCGAACTGGGCGGAGTAATCAACGTCCCAGCCATCTTCATCATCTGGGTGGTCGCGGGACTGCTGATGGCGGGCACGCGCGAGAGCGCAACCGTCAACGCAATTCTCGTTGTGATCAAGATGGCCGCGCTGGCCTTGTTCATCGCCGTCGCTCTGCCGGTATTCAACGGGTCGCACTTCCATCCCTTCATGCCCTACGGGTTCCCCCGCAACGGGCCGTCGGGGAGCGAAGTCGGAGTGATGGCAGCAGCGGCGATCATCTTCTTCGCCTTCTATGGCTTCGACGCGATCGCGACTGCAGCGGAGGAGACCAAAAACCCCGGCCGCGACCTTGCCATCGGGATCGTCGGCTCGATGCTCGTCTGCGTCGCCATCTACATGGCGGTCGCCGCTGCGGCGATCGGCGCCGTCGCCTACACCGGTTTCGCCAACAGCCCAGAGCCGCTGGCGCTGATCCTTCGCGAGATCGGCAAGCCGTGGGCGGCGCGGGTGCTTGGCGCGGCAGCAGTGATTGCCCTGCCCACCGTGATCCTGGCGTTCTTCTTTGGCCAGAGCCGGATCTTCTTTACCGTGGCGCGCGACGGGCTTCTTCCTCCAAGCCTCGCCCGCGTATCGCGGCGCGGGACTCCGGTCCGAATCACCGTGTTCACCGCGATTGTCACGTCGGTGTTCGCGGGGCTGATCCCGCTCGCGTCGATCGCCGCACTGGCCAATGCCGGAACGCTCGCTGCGTTCATTGCCGTCTGCGCGGTCATGCTTGCGCTGCGCCGGCGTGAGCCCGATGCCGAACGCAAGTTTCGCACGCCGGCGGCATCGATTGTCGGACCGATCGGAATCCTCGGCTGTCTCTATCTGTTCATCAGCCTGCCGAACCGGACCCAGCTGTTCTTCCTCACCGCCCAGGTGATCGGGCTGGTGCTCTACGCGATATACGGGAGCCGGGCGGCGGAACGCGCGCGCGTTGGCGGCCGTGGCTGACGCTGCGGTGGTCGAGACTGCCGCCGCTCCGCGGAGCCGCTCACCACTCGCCCTGTTCGTCGCCATCCTGCTGATCCCGGCGGTGCTCGGAAGCTCCAAGACGATCTTCAATGATGGCGACGTCAGCTGGCATATCGCGACGGGTCTGTGGATCCTCGATCACCACGCGATTCCGCACACCGATCCCTTCTCCTTCACCTGGGCCGGGAAGCCATGGGTGCCGATCGAATGGCTGGCCGAGGTGATCTACGCCTCCTTTTACCGTCTCGCCGGCTATGGCGGAGTCGCGGCGGTGGTGACGGCTGCGCTGATCGGATTGCACGTGGTCGTCTATCTCAATGCGAACCGCTGGGTGCGCCCGGCGCTGCTGCCGATCATCGCGATGGATTTCGTGCTGATCCCGATGCTGCTCGCGCGGCCGCACGTGCTCACCTGGCCGCTGCTCGCCTATTGGGTCTGGCTGATGCTCCGAGCGCGCGAGCAAGGTAGGGCGCCTCCGCTCATTGCCGCGCTGCTGATGGCCTTATGGGCGAATCTCCATGGCGGGTTTGTGTTCGGGCTGGCGATTGCGGCGGCGTTCGGACTCGAGGCGCTGGTTTCGTCGGCGGACAGGAACCGCGCGTTCACCCAATGGCTGATCTTTGGCGTCGCCTGCGCCGTGGCCATCTTCATCAACGGCAATGGGGCCGAAGGCGTCTTTCAGCCCCTTCGCTTCACGCAGCTGCAGATGCTGCCGCTGATCGACGAATGGAAGCCGTCAACGCCAGCCGTCACGCCATTCTTCTTCGGCGTGCTGGGGGTGACCCTCGCGCTGATCGTCTGGAAACGGCCGCGCTTGCATTGGGTGCGCTGGCTTTTGCTCGCGGGACTGCTCGGCCTCGCACTGTTGCAGGTGCGGCACCAGGCAATGCTGGCGATCGTCGCTGCGATGCTTCTGCCACCGGGCTTCGCCAAGCGCATGAATCAGCCGGTCGGTGGAAGCGGGTCGCTTGGGTGGCTGGTGGCAGGAGCAGGAGCATTATTGGTGATCGTCCGGGCGAGCATGCCGCTCAGCCCGCCCGAGAATGAAGCCAATCCCTGGCAGCTGATCGCTGCAATCCCGCCGCAGCTGCGTTCGCAGCCGGTGCTGAACGGCTATTCGATGGGAGGGCCGCTGATTCTTTCGGGAATTAAACCCTATGTGGACGGCCGCGGCGACATGTATGGTGACGCGCTGGTCGTCGACTACGCCCACATCACGCATGGCGACCCGAAAGCCTTCGCGGCTGCGGTACGGCGTTGGAACATCCGCTGGGCAATGCTTCCCGATCGCGACAAAGGCCTGATCGCCTTGCTCGACCGCTCGCCCGAATGGCGGCGCATCGCCCATGACAAGGCCGGGGTGATTTACGTCCGGACCGTTTCCTAGCGCTTCCAGAAGCCTTCCAGCTCCTGGCGGAGCTCGGTCAGGCTAAGGCGGCCCCATTTATCTTCGCTCATCTCGTCACCATGACCGTCGAGATAGCTTGGCGGCGCCCAGCCGCTGGTGGCGATCTCAGGCCGCAGCTCGGCCAGCAGTTTCATATCGAACGGCACATGGAATCGGAGGCCGGCCTGGTCGCCAACGGTCCATTCGACCGTTGCGGAGATTGACACCGTCGGGCTGAGCTCCAGGAGCGGCTCATTGCCGACACGAACGGTTGCCGAGGTTTCGATCATGGCGCCGGTTTCAGAGATGTTGCGCAGACGCACCGGATCGCTCTGAAAATCGTGGTGGAGCGTGCCGACCCAGATCAACGGATGGCGCGGAGCAGCGCGATTGTTTTCTTCCGGCTCAATTTGCGGCTTGGGAAGCTCCGGCGGTGCTTCGGATTTGGGAAAGGCGATATGCGGGAATGTCCGTTCGATCACGTGGCGCAGCACGATTGCGACCTGATCGGAGGGCCAGTCCAAGCGAGTCTCGTGGGCGAACTCGAGTCCGATGCTCCCGTCGCGCAGCCAGCGGACCGCGCATTCGATGGTTCCATGCTCACCAAGGTGAAGATCGACGCGGTCCCAAAGCATCGGGCCGAACGCGCCGCGAACCATTGCGCCGCCGCCCGACAGATTGATCAGCTCGACGTCATAATTCTGACCTTTGTACGTGACTTTTGCACGCTCGCCGACCAGGCGATGGCGGTCCTCGATGCGGCTGTTCGACCGGCTTCGCGATTCGCGGCTGACGGTCACTCTGTCGAGCGATTCGAGCTTGGTGCCCTTGGGCTTCTTGGTGCCCATGAGAGAATCCTCGGCCGGGGCAACGCCGCCGAATATCTTCGCTCTGATGTTCATGCCTTCTCCGTCACTCGCGCGCGGCGCTATTATGCACCACGCATGGTTACGGAATCGTGCACCCTGATGGAAAAGGCGATTCGCGATGCCGGTGGAGAGAAAGGGAAGGTGGGAGGGTTCCCTCCACCGGCGTCCCGAAAGGGAGAGCTTACCTTAAAATTAGCTGGAATAATACATGTCGAATTCGACCGGGCTGGGAGTAGTCTCCCAGCGCATCACTTCCTCCCATTTGAGGTCAATGTAGCTGTCGATCTGGTCGTCGCTGAAGACGTCGCCCTTGGTGAGGAAGGCGCGGTCGTTCTGGAGGCTGACTAGCGCCTCGCGAAGCGAGCCGCAGACCGTAGGCACGTTGACGAGCTCTTGCGGGGGCAGGTCGTAGAGATTCTTGTCCATCGGGTCGCCCGGATGGATACGGTTCTGGATGCCGTCGAGGCCAGCCATAAGCAGCGCCGAATAAGCGAGATAGGGATTGGCGAGCGCGTCGGGGAAGCGGAACTCGACCCGCTTGGCCTTCTCACCCGCGCCATAGGGGATTCGGCAGGAGGCGGACCGATTGCGGCTCGAATAAGCGAGCAGCACCGGTGCCTCGAAGCCCGGTACCAGGCGCTTGTAGCTGTTGGTCGTCGGGTTGGTGAACGCGTTCA
>Ga0157370_10004015_pt1 | contig 17100 bp, 12 predicted proteins | sample C35metaG_FD_113463 | JGI IMG/M metagenome (GOLD analysis project Ga0157370, IMG submission 113463) | Corn rhizosphere microbial communities from Kellogg Biological Station, Michigan, USA - C3-5 metaG | ecosystem: Host-associated > Plants > Roots > Rhizosphere > Soil | place: USA: Michigan...
GCCTTTGAAGTTCGTTGATTATTGGCTCACGACACCTCGCACGCTCCGCTTGATGCGGTCGTGGTGGTGGTTGTCGAGGTGAGGCAATGGGTTGTCATGGGGCGACACTAGCATTGTGGTTGCTGGAATGCCAGGTACAACAAAAGACGTCTGTGGATGTCTGTTTTCGTTGAGCCGGGGTAATCTGAACTGAGGACAGAACCTTTTGATTTTAGGGGATATATTCATATCGCATTTTTTGATGGAATACCATTTGGAATACTCAAAGCCAATACCCTGCTAGGAGTTGCAGCTCACAGGGGGAAAAGTACTCACTCCGTGAGATGAGAGCGGAAGGGAAATCGAAAAAGTAAAATAGCCCACCTCTGTTTTCGAGCATCTCAGCAGTTACCGACGCTTGTGACGTAACACGAAGGCCTTAGCAACATTGAGCGCAGCGACCGCCCTATCCAGGCTCGGCATATAACTCACCTTCTATCTGGTGCTCGCGAGCCACATAGTCTCACTCGACAACTGGTCTCTTCCCGCAAAAAAAACAGCACGATTTTATGCGAAACGATTGCGCGGTCGCTGCTTGGCCCTGGGCATACCTTTTCCCCTTGCCGATGGCTAAGCAGGGTAGTACATTTGATTGGGTGGCTAAATGCCATAAGGACTGATGGATTCAAGGATGAGTTTTTGATTAAAAGATATCTTCCTGCTAAGAATAAACCATCACTCTTTCTAGTGCCTATTGGGCCGCTATTTATAGCGCCTGTTTTTTACATTTTAATAATTATAATGTCGTAATGTCCGGGGTGGGTATGGAGCTTTCAAATCTAACAATAGATCGAATTATCATTCATCAGATTTTTCGCCGGGGTGAAGATGCGGAAAAAATAGAACCTATCCGGAGTCGTGATTTTACTCGGTTCGATCTAACTGCAATGGAGGCATTTAAGGGCAGGGTTCGTGATGCTCTTGGCAGTGGTTCAAAAGCAGTCCAAATGGAGATTGTCAACCAGGGACCAAATGACCTTCCAATTATCATTGATCGTTTGGTTGATATGAATGATGCGGATTTTGCATTTACCTCATACGACGTAGCAACCAAACTCAACGATGCTCAGCATCGGAAGGCTATTCCGGGGGGAATTGTTGTTGTATTCTCGGGACGCCAGGGTCATCCATTAAAGAGCTTCATTGGTATAATTAAAGCTGAAATTCATAGTGCTTATGAAAAAGAAGTAAATCAACGGACTAATGAGATTTCATTGAAGTTTGTTGAGGAGGTTTTGTTGACGCCTGGTACAAAGCTTTATAAAACAGCTGGATTTTTTGAAAGAGCTACTGCTGAGGCTTCGAGTGAGGACCTTAATGCGCGATGGGTAGTAATGGTTTCTGATAATCAGATCAGCCAGGCAGACGGCAAAGCTGCAGCTCAATACTTTTATTCGGGTTTTTTAGGATGTGGATATCCGCAAACTAGCGCTAGGACAACCCGTCAGTTTTATGAGGAGGCGAGCGAGTTTATTTCTAATTTGAACGTTTCAGCTTCAAATAAAAACGATTTTCTAAACGCCCTAACGACATATTTGAAGGTGAGCAATTCTTCCACGGTTAGCTGTGCGGATTTTGCCTCCCAGTATTTTGATGTGGATACTCAAGACGCTTTCTGCGATCATATGTATGAGGCTGGGATTCCCGAAATCGCTTTCACCAAAGACACCGCCCAAATTGAGAGCAAGCTAAAATTTAGAAAGGTAAATTTCGGTGGCAATGTTAAAATCACCGCGCCATCTGAAGCATTTAAAAATTTGGTCACTATTGAAACTATCGATGGCGATCCTGATGAGGCCGGAGATCCTACAGAGTGGACTAAGGTGATTATCAAAGAAAAAGTGGTCGGTCAAGAATGAACGAAGAGGAATTCAAAGCTAGGTGGCATAATGATAAGCCTGTGTATCAGGCTTGGGGGGATTATGTTGTAGCCAAAATTAGCAATGAATTAACCTCTCTCGGAAAGGATGTAAATGTCTTCCTTAAGGTGCCTGCTAAAACTAGGCTCAAAGATGACTCGTCGCTGATAGACAAAGCTTTTAATCGTAAGAAAACTTACAAAGATCCCTATAATGATATCGAGGATAAGGTAGGCGCTCGCTTCGTTGTTCTCTTGCTTGATGATGTTGATCTGATATGCAGCGTGGTTCAAGCTCTAGGTGATTGGGCATTTGACGCATGTAAGAATTTCAAAGAGGATATGCGGACTAATCCGTTACTGTTCACATATAAATCTGTTCATTATATTCTACGGCCGAAGCAAGACTTTGAGTATAATGGGGTTTTGTTACGTGCGGATGTTGCTTGCGAATTGCAGATTCGCACGTTGCTACAGCATGCGCACTCTGAGCTTACTCATGACTCTATCTATAAGTCTGAACGTGAAGTTCGTCCGGAAGTGCATCGGACTGTAGCCAAGAGTATGGCTCTCATTGAGACTACTGACGAGTTTTTCTCGCAGGCAACTAAGTTAATTAATTATGGGCCATTTCAGGAGTTTGAGATAGGTGGTCGATTGGACTCGATCTACAAGAACTTGGTGGGGCTTGTAGCTCATAATCAGAAGTCCTCATTCGTCGTTTGGAGTGAGTACGAATCTTTTGTTGATGCTGGTTTAGTTGATAGCATAGCTAAATTGCTGGCTAAAAGGCCGGACTTAGTTGATAGGGTTTCTGAAAGATATTCGATAAACGTATTCTATCAGCAATCCGTTGTTTTCTTTCTGTATTGGATGTTGCTTAAGCGCAAGCAGAGATTGATTAAAGATTGGCCGTTGGATGAGTCAATATTAAATATGCTTGCTAACGATGTGGGCGTTAGTCTGAATGAATGAGCTTCCAGTTCTAGGTGAAGATTTCTCGTTTGATGATGAGGCCAGGTACAGGCTAGTGGAGAGGGGACAGATTTATTTGTTTTGATAAATAAATCTATCTCCTTTTCTCTTTCTCACAGACTATGTCAAGTGCCCGTCAACCGCGCATATTCCGCATCCAGATAGGCATCCACCGCTTCCACATCCAGCGACCCCGCCAAGTAGCAGGCTTTGACTTCCTTGATCGCCAGCGTCCCGAACCGGGTCCAGGCCACTAGGTTGCTGCGTAACATGAAGGCGACGATGTTGCCGCCCGAACGCAGGGCCGCATCGGTGGTATCGACCAGGCACAACGTGCCGTGGCCAATCAGCAGCATTCGGCGCAACTCTGGATTGTTGGCGGAAGGGACGCAGTCACGCCAATCCTGTTCATGATAAAAGCGCCGTTTTATAACCCACATCATTCGGGTGAGCAGTTCGGTGATCAGCACAGGGATCGCCATTGCCAGCCCGTGGCGTAAGTCGTAGCCCGACTCGAAGACTTTCACCGCTATGGTCGAAAACGTCTGGCGATGCTGTCCGAAAGAGCCAACATTGATAAATTGCAGCAGCGAGTAGAAGGGCATTGGAACGCCTGAACCACGCCCGGCGTCCACTTTGCCGCGACCGCCCGACGAGCCGGCCATGTCGGAAAACAAATGCCCCAACCAATTCATGAAACCGGCAAATACCTTGGCGACTACGTTGCTGCCGCTGAGCTCGAAGGTGTCGGTATTGATGCTGATCAGCTTACCCTTGTCGACGAAGTGCGCTGTGTTGCTGAACTGATCGAGTATGGAGAAAAACATCCCGACCAGATCCGGTGAATGGCCGAGGCTTTTGACGTGATGGTTGCTGAGCGACATATTCTTCACAGCACCGCCCGTGTCATGGGTGGTGCCGTGGTCGTAGTTGATCTTGAACTTTTTCTCGAGAAAACCTATGGCGCTGGCGGTTTCTTTGCCAGCCTTGCCCGGACCTTCCCAGCCGTTAAACTTGGCAAATCGCTGCACCGCGTTGTCGGTCTGGTTGTCTGCCCACTTGCTCAGCGCCCCTTTGCCGGGGACTCCGACGAAAAGCACATCCACCAGGCCGCCGATCAGGCCGCAGGTGCCGGCAATCATGTAGTCGTATTTGTCGCAGGCCGCAGCTTTTATCGAAAATTCGTCCTTGATGCGTTTATCGAGCGCAATGCGCTGGCTGTCGGTCATCAAGTCGCGGAACGGGTCCTGGGCGAAGGCGAGGTCGTGACGGGTGGCGTAGTTCTCCAACTGCACCAGATAGGTCGGCCAGTCGGCGTCGGCATCGATATCAATGGTGTCGAGCAGCGCTAGGGGCTGCAGCGTCGTTTGATAGTCCGACGGTGCATCCAGCAAGTATTCATCGAAGACCACCAGGTCTTGCTCTTCGACGACGAACACTATGTCCTGCTCGTCGACGATGCTCTGTGCCTGGGCCAGCAGACTGTCGAGCAGTGCGTCGTTGCTGCGCTGGTCCTGGCTCAAGCTGTTGAGGGAGCTGAGCATATTGTCCAGGTGAGCATTGGTCGTGTCTAGCTGGTGCTGCTGGACGAGCATTGCCTGGGCCTGATCGTCCAGAAAGAGCTTCTGCGTCATGAGAACAGACCGCTCAGTTTCTCACGCGCCTTGCCGGCAACGTCTGCCGCCGTGCCTTTGAGGACGTCGCTTACGTTGAAGTAACCAATAGCCTCGAAGGCTCTCGCAAGGCTTTCCAGTTCCTTGCTGTTTTTGTCGCGTTTAATACCGAGTTTGGTCACTGTTTGTTCTTCGGCGTCCTTACTGGCGACCACGACCGAGCGTTCTTCATAGAAGCCGAGGATGAAGTCATGGAGTTCGGCTTTGGTCGGTTCGCGAGTCAGCGACTTGAGCTTGCCTTCGTCTAGGTACTGGGCGCAGCGCAATTTGGTCGCGCTGGCCTGGGCGGAATTGGATTTGTCGGTCAGTACCGTGCCAGCGCCGGTCATTTGCGTCATCAGGCCCAGTAGCTTCTTGATTTTTTCGTCCTGAGCGCCGTGCGCCAGGATGTATTCGTTGAGTTTGCCGGTGATGAAGTTGATGTCTTTCATCACCAGGGAAATGGTCAGTTGGGTTTGCTTGATCACTTCATTGAGCATCAGCTCGCGACGTTTGGAGCGGGTCAGCTCGTTGGCACCGGTCAACTTGCGCACGCCGGCATAGGTGCCTACGCCGATCAACACCGCGACGCCGATGCCGGTCATCATCCCCGACATCCCGAGCAAACCACCCATGCCCAGGCTGGCCAGGCCGGAAGTCAGCCCGGCGGCGGACATGCCCACCACCGAACCCGACAAATACACCGCCGCCAAGGGCGTGCCCACCGCCGCAGCTTTGGCGGACAGCAGTTTGAGGGCCGAGACAATCTGGTCATCGGTCATGTCATCGCGAAGCATGTCGTGGTCGTTCTTGATCGCCAGCACGGCCAGTTCGATCTCTTCGTCGCTGACTATTAGCAGCCCACGGTTCTTTTGCAGAAACGCGAACGCCCCGATATCCCGGCCACCGGTGCTGTAGAAGAGGTTGATCAGATCCTTGACCAGGGAAATATGCAGCGCTTTGATCTGACCGGCCGGGCTTTGGTTATCGATTTGCGCCAGCAAGGTTTCCAGAGGGATTTGCGCATCGCTGGAACCCATGTAGGCCCGCAGGGTAAAGCGGGTTTCGGGGCTCAGATCCAGGCGTGTCATCAACTGCAGGATTTCTGCGAACTCCTTGTCGTCGATCATGTCGTCGTTGTCGTAGGCCATATTGATGACCGCCTGGACGTAAGCCACTTTCAGCGCTTCGCTCAGTTCATCGATGGAAACAAGTTGGCGCTCTTCCTTGTACTCGCTGAATTCTTGCACACAGGCTTGCAGTGTCTCGGCCAGTTTTCGGTAGTTGCAGTTCAGCAGGCCGGTAATGGATAGGCTGCTACCTTCGTTACGGTGAACCAGTAGCGACACTTCGATTTTGTCACTTTTGCTGCCGATGACGGTTTCAACGTATTCCGCCGAGGCGATTGACGCATAGGGAACACTGACGGGGTCGGAGAACGACGCGCGATAAATGAGCTGTTCACCGGTGAACAGAATGCCGTCCTTGCCGCTGCCCAGCAGTGTGTTATCGAGTAGGGCGACCACGTTGGAAGGGCTGCCGCCGAACGCGAATGACTTAACTGCGTTGTTGAGTTTTTTTTCGTCGATCTGCGGAGCGATGGACATCTTGTTCGAAACGCTGCCGAGGTTCTCACGCAGGTAAACGTTAACGTTGGTCATGGCACGTCCTTGTCAGTAGTGGTTAGTGGCTTTTTGCTATGAATCGAATCTAACAAGATGTGTCGTCCGGGTACAGACTTGTCGGTTGTTGACTGACGATGATAGCCACAAACAAGTAGCAGTCGTTTTTTGCCATTGCGACGCTGTTCTTCGAGCAGGTTCATTCAGCAGGAGAATATCCACATTGAAACAGATGAAGGCGGGCAAGCGAGACTGGAAAGCTGCCTATCCACGATTCGAACGGCTGATCAGCATTTCTCGGTCATTCCCTAATCGCTTCCAGACCAATAGAGCGGTGAGCCGATAGTAATAACGGGTGACGTCAGAGTGGTCTTTCAGGTGCTGAGTGAGAAACCAGCGCACATGCTTGCGCTGCCAGGTCCAGGGATTGTCTCGCTTCCATCGTCGTTGAATGGCCGCTTGCATGATTCGGGCTTGACGTAAGTGTCGTTGCTGGGTGACTTTCGAGCCAGTCAGTACGCCGCTCAGGAACAGTGCCATATCAAAGGGCTTGCTCACGCTCGACCTCCAATGTAGGCCGAAACAACATCGATCCGGTTATGCCCGAGCTCATGACTGATCTGTTGGCGCGCCTGTTGATCCAGGTCGCGGTCAATGCGAGAGCAGTGGCCCCCATTGACTGGTGCGGCGTGGCCCGTGAGCTGTTCGTAACGTTCGCAGGCGTAGGCCGCTCGCAGTTCATGGAAACCCTTCAGCCCGTGTTCATGCAGCGTTTCGCGGGCGGGGAGCACGGTTTGTTGCAGGAACGCGGCGTAGCTTTCGTCTCGGGCCAGCAAGTTGCGGCTGCGGGGCGGCGATGCATGACGAGCCAACTGTAGCGCGGCCTTCACTTCTTCGTTGGCCACAACCCATCGCGGCGCTGATGCCCCTGAGCGGCCGCCTTTGGTGCCGTCCTGGATGTTGATGCGGCCTAAGTGTTCGGCTTCGCGTTGCAGTCGTGGCAGGTCAGCCAGGATCGCTTCGCGCAGGCGCATGCCGGTTGTTCGGGCCAAAAGGAGAATCGCGGCCACCCGCTCGTGTTGCTGTTCGCCAAGCGCGTCGAGTACTCGTCGCACCTGTTGGTGATCTTGGCCATTCGGTGCGCGGGTGCGTACGGTCGAGCGCTTCTGTCCCAACGCCTGACTCGGGCTGGCGATCCTCAAGTCCTGATCACCGCGCAGTGCAGCGAGGGTACGGTTGACACTGCTCAGGCGGTTCTGCCCGGTAGCGATGCAGAGTTCACCTTGCAGGATCTGCTGGCGCAGATACGCGGCGTAGTCTTGCAGCGTCTGTCGATCGATCTGGCGCGCATCGTTGTAACCGGGGCCGTCCTCTGACCGACACCAACGCACGAACGCTTGCCAGCGATCGCTATGCGCTTTGACCGTGGCAAAGTGGCCGCCGGCAAACAGATCCTTGAGCGCTTGTGGGCCGGCGTAGCTCAGCTGGCGGCCATAGCCAAAGTTGCGACCCTCACGCCGACCGACCAAGGCCATCGTCATCACCGTTTTCGTTTGTTTGCAGAAAGAGCAGCAGGGCTTTCCAGTGAGGGCTGAGCCTGTCCACCTGCTGCCAGTGTGTCGGACGGATCAGGAGGGTTTTCTCGTTGTGTTGCAGCAGTGCCCCTTCCTCACGCAATTGCTCAATCAGCAGGGCGAGGTTGGCAGGGTCTAGAGGTGGCGTGGCGACAGCGGCGACGGTGGCGACAACCCGCGTCGTTTCTGGTCTGGCGCGTGGCGACAGGGTGGCGACAGAGGCGACGACACGCCGCGATTCTGGCTGTGTTTGTTGTTGCGCCTGGTAGCGGCGCACCGCGTCATTGAGGCGGAACATGGCGGACCTCGAAGGTTCTTCCATCGCGACTGTTCAACCAGCGATGAGTGATCAGTACGACCAATAAAGAGGCGGTATGGTCAGCGCTCTTGCGGGCAAAACGAGGACCGTTGCGATTGACGTCGCGGATGGTGAAGTGGGTCCAGCCTTTCTGCACCAGCCAACGCAGCAGCCGATCCGCCTCTTCGCGTCGGCTATTGACCGGCTCCTGTTCGGTCAAGCGCTGGATCTCGGCCAGGTAGTAATCCATCAACGTGGAGGCGCGCTGGATGTGTGCTTCCTCCAACTGACTGGCCTCTTCAACCATGGCCAACACGCCCGCGATACGCAGCACATTCGCCGCGGCCTTGCCCGCGACAGGCTGGATACCGGCCAGCTCGCCGAACTCGCCAGACTGGCACTCGATGGTGTCGTGAATATCAATCCAGACACGACGGGTGCGGGGAGTCAGCTCCAGCGTTGCGGGATTGAGTGACCCATCCTTGTGAAGCGACCAGGGCTTTTGCAGCAGGGCCGTGATCCGATGTTGGTAGCGCTGGACTTTGGCATCCCGGCTCAGGTTGATCGCCTTGTAGAGCCGCTGGCCGGCCAGGCGCTCGGGCCAACTGATCAGGCAACGGCCCAGGATGCCTTGGCCATTGATCACCGGGTCTTTGAACAGCTGGTTGGCCAGGTAGGGCTGCAGCATCAGGTGCAGGCTGAGGCGGCGATCATAGGCACGCAGGCTTTCTCCGGCCATGGAGCGGGCCCGGTCGATCGGGCTGCCATCCCACAGCATCGACAAGGTGGTGATTGCCTTGAGCAGATTCTCTTTGCTCATGGTACTGCTGCCCAAGAACTGGCCACCTTCATCATTGAACAAGCCCATGCTGGGCAAGCCGTGGCACAGGCTTTTGACCAGGGCCTCAATGGTCGGCTCGGCAATGATCAGTCTCGGTGGCACCGGCTCGGATAGCCCACCGCCTTCCGCCTCCGCGTGTTTCTTTGAGGTATTGGGTTTGGCCATGATATTGCTGGCTGCACGATAGGCTTTGAGCTTTTCCGCATACAGGGTCCACTGCTGTCGTTCCCAGTCGCGCGCCGCCTTCAGTGCCAGCTGATCCACCGCGCTTTTACGATCACCCGAGGACGCCACCGTCAGTAGGTAGAGGGACAGCGGATAGGTTCGACCGTCGAGTTGGACATTGGCATGGCCCTGACTCACCAGAGCAGCGCTGGCCAGCACCGATTGCGCGGCCATGGCGCAGGGCACTCCGATCACCTCGGCCAGTCGTTCGACCGCAGGGCCCAACAGATCCCCGAGTGCTTCGACCGGGTAGGGCAGTGGCGCCTGCTGGTATTCCAGCAATGGTTGTGGTGGCTCGAACGCTTCGCACAGTTGCATCGCTATTCTCCTGAGATGATCAATTTCGTCCTCACTCATCCCGCCACGGTTGTTGAGTGTTATCAGGGATCAAGGCCCCTGCGACCTGTGAGGGTTGTCCACTGACGCGGGACTGACGGCTCCTTACGACCGGGAGCTTGGGCATCTCATGATCTGGCCTCCTGAACACTTCCGAGGAAGTGGGCGGGTGGAGGCTGCACTGGCTGACGAGACCGGCGCCGCGAGATCCTGAGTCAGGTGAAGGCAGTGAAGCGATGACCGGGGCATGCCTGACTGTCAGTCAGGTGCAGTCCATTCCGAGGGCTGCGGCACCATCATCGGCATCGCTGTTGCGGGTGATTTCGGTGCTTGTCACGCCGATTATCACGAGGGGGGAATGCCGCAATGCCTTGTACGAGTTGGGCAGCAGCAGCGTTAGGAGCGCCCGTCTCTTTCCAGAAGAAAGAGACGGGCGCAGGTTGGCGCAGTGACATGGCCAAGCGGATAGGTTGCTGCAGGGCAGTTGGGTAGGGGGATGTATTTGCCGCAATGGCAATGATCTGAAGTTGGCATCCATCACTCGGTGAGTGACCGTGCGAGCCGCCGGACGCTAATCGCACTTTGGGAGAACCACCCACCATGGGGCATAGCCTTTTAGGTTCGGGCTACCTCTAAGGGTTGCTGTCGATGACAGCGGCTTGCGTGATCATTCGTACGCCTGTGGCCAAAAGCGGTCAAGCCTTTAACCGATGTCCGCGATAACGTGGCGACTGTCGCCACTTTTGTCGCCACGCGCCAGGCCAGGCAGGGCGTGGTTTGTCGCCGGTGTCGCCGCTGTCGCCGTGAAAAAAGTTTGCCCGCTTAGGCTAGGCATTGTGTGTGGCCAAAAGGCGAAAGTTTTGGCGATACTATTGAACCGTTTAATGGCAGCCATACATTGATCAAAGTACTGGCATGACGTTGCGGTCTTAGCTACTGCTAGATACCAGGTGAGCCGATAGGCCCTTGGTAAAGATACTTCTGGAAACTATAAAACACATCCTTGATCAGTTCTGGTTTGCCAAGGTCGGCGATTGCGTCGGCAATGGCGTTGTTGTACTTAAGCTTGAGAAGCGGCGACAGCTTTTCCGGCTCAAGCTCTTCCACACCTTCCTTCACGTAATGTGCCAGCACGAAGTCAATAAAGACTTCCTGTTTGTCGCTGAAGTGGCCGTGGAGAGTTCTGCGTGCCTTGATTGCACGTTCTTCACGAGTAACAGGGTCGATGTCGAAGGCGACATAAGTCAGCACATCAAAAATATCGCTGTTCTCTGCGTCAATGATATTTTGCATTTCGGCTAGTACCTCCTTGTTGAAGCCTCTCTCAGCCAGGCCCTGCATGAAAGCTTTACGAGTGTCTGGCCCACTCCAGATGGAGCGCAGTTCGTCTTCATCTTTGAAGAAGTCTGGAAGGCTGCCGAACAGACTTTCTAGAAATTGCGCGGCAGACATTGGCTTGCCATCCGCGCTGAGGAACAAGGTCGCCATCATGTTTTTGATCCGGCGCACCGAACCATTGCTTAACCTGATCTCGATCACGTGTGGTCGTGGCTCCATCGGGGGTTTGGGAGGCTTCTCTACGCCCCCCACTTCGTCACCCTCCTCATTACCACCAGATTTGCCATCCCCCTTAGGCACGGGCTCTTCCGGCTCGCCATCCCAGGCAGGGTCGCTGAAGAGATGGTGGGCCTTCACGAAGTCGAAGATAGTGAAGTAGTCCTTACCGTCGAAGAGGCGTGTTCCGCGACCAATGATCTGCTTGAACTCGATCATGTTTTTGACTGGCCGCATCAATACAATATTGCGCACGTTACGCGCATCCACGCCGGTAGAGAGTTTCCTTGAAGTGGTCAGGATGGTGGGGATGGTCATCTCGTTATCTTGAAATGTCCGTAGATACTCTTCGCCGCGAGCGCCGTCGTGTGCGGTCACACGCACACAGTAGTCGGGCTCGGAGCTTTTCTTCTGCTGATTAATCAGGTTTCGAACTTCGAGCGCATGCTCTTGTGTCGCGCAGAACACCAACGTTTTGTCGTTCGGATTAATCATGCCCATGAATAACTTAACGCGATACGCCTCTCGCTCCGGAATTTTAATAATGCGGTTGAAGTCGTCCTCAACATAGCGTCTTCCTGGCTCCACATTACCCTTTACCACCACACCGTCACCAGGGACATGGACGTATTCGTCCAGCGTCGTAGCGATCTGTCTGACCTTGAACGGAGTCAAGAAGCCATCGTTAATGCCTTCCTTGAGCGAGTACACGTACACCGGCTCGCCAAAGTAGGCATAGGTGTCGACGTTGACATCGCGCTTCGGGGTGGCGGTCAGGCCCAGCTGCACGGCTGGCGAGAAATAGTTGAGAATGCCGCGCCAGCTACCTTCATCATTAGCGCCGCCACGGTGGCACTCATCGACAATGACGAAATCGAAGAAATCCGCTGGGTACTCGCCGAAGTATGGGGTGTCATTCGGCCCGCTCATAAAGGTCTGGAAGATGGTGAAGAAGATACTGGCGTTCTTCGGCACCCTTCCCTTCTTACGAATGTCAGATGGGTCTATACGAACCAGCGCATCTTCAGGGAAGGCGGAAAACGAGTTGTAGGCCTGATCAGCCAGAATATTACGATCCGCCAGGAACAAGATGCGCGGCTGGCGCTGAGCGTCACGTTTGAGGTTCCAGCGGCTCTTGAACAACTTCCAGGCGAGCTGGAAGGCGATGAAGGTCTTGCCCGTGCCAGTTGCCAGAGTCAGCAGGATGCGCTGCTGCTCCGCAGCCATGGCCTCCAGTACCCGGTTGATCGCGATATCCTGGTAGTAGCGTGCCCCCCAAGTACCAGCCTTGTCCTCGAACGGTATAGCGGCGAAGCGCTCGCGCCACTCGTTGTGCTCGGCAAAAGTCAGATTCCATAACTCTTCTGGACTGGGGAATTTGGCGACATCCCCTTCAGCTCCGGTCAGCATGTCAATGCTGTAAATGGTCTGGCCATTGGTGGAGTAGGTAAAGCGCACCATCAGCTTTTTGGCATAGCCCTTGGCCTGCGCCACGCCTTCGGTGTAGTGCTTGTCCCAGGCCTTAGCCTCAATCACCCCCAGCTGGGTGTTGCGATAGACCAGAACGTAGTCGGCAATATCGGCAATGCCACGTTTGCCTGCGCCCTGGATGCGGCCATGGGTGATCTGAAACTCACGATGAACGCGGCTGCCGTCTATTACGCCCCAGCCCGCATCGCGTAAGGCTGGGTCAATGTGTTCGGCGCGGGTTTCTGCTTCGTTCATCACCTGTTTCCTTACAGATTGCCGCTAAAGGCTTGGTGCAAAATGGACTTTCTTAGCTCGTCGAGTGTAGCGAGCTTTCGCCTGTAGATGGACTCGAGAACCTGAACCTTTTCTTGAAGGGTTTCAATCAGCCCCACGATTTGAGTTTGTTCTTTAATAATGGGAAATGGTATCTCTAAATTAGAAAGTGTTCCTTGGCTCAGACTTTTAATGTTCGCCCCATTCCCTCCGTCAATCATCGCTCTACGCGCGCTGTTCGACTTCAGAAAATGACACAAGTATTTAGGTGATATTTCAGTGCTATGCAGACGGGCTTTAATCGTAAAGCCCGAGTGCGTTGCTCTTTCGCTGATATCTCCAATCAAAAGACAGCGGCCAATAAGCTCCGGATTGCCATTTGATCGCACAAAGACAAGGTCGTCTTTCTGCAACATGTCTGAATCAGGAAGCGTACCATCTGGGATGATCGACTCAAGTTTATCAAGGGGTGCCCAGTAACTGGTCTGAAAATCTCTCACCCCTAGAATTTTTATCAACTCACCCTTGCTTGACTTGTTGAAGTTAATGCCGTTGCGAAATGTAACCATCTCGCCCAGTCGTTTAATTTTCCATTTCCCATCGCGCGGCGCAAAGATGGAACGTAGGTAATGCTCTAACAATTCGCGGGCATTTTTCAGATTTTTCCCAGCGTTGTAGCGAGCTTTGGCGATGCCTTCAAGAGCTTCATCGAGAATAGCGACGATACGTTGCTGCTCCGAGAGTTCAGGGAAGGGGATCTTTATTGAGTTTAAGGCCTTTTGATTTAGCTTTGGCTGCGCGGCCCCCGTTATATAACCTTCCAATGTAATGCTTTCAAGATACAGCTCAACAAATCGCTGAGTCGTCATGCTCTCAAACTTCAAGATATGAGCATGGTTATTTACCCAGTATTTTCCTGACGCCGGAAAAGCAATAGGGGTTGATCGTGCCAGTAGATTAGCACCATCTTCGGAAATGAGGAGAGCATTACCTTCGAAAATATAATCATCTACGAAGTCGACAATCCCAGACGCACCGTAGTATGGATATTCGCCTCCAATACGGGCAGCTTTAGTGATTGGGATACGCTTGCTGTCTAAGTTTATTGAGACCTGCTCTAGGGTCTTTGTAGGCCACTTCATAGCATCGCCCTGATACTTCTCAGTATTTCCGCACTCTCTGCGTCCAGAACAGAGATTTCATCCATAACTTGTTGTGGAACTCGATACACAATTTCTTCGCCGCCATTGGGGTTTTTCACTGAAAGATCAAAGCTAGTTTTATCAATGCCGGAAGTATCCAGCGTCCAGCTTTTTGGCGAGTCGGCGAAGTTTTTTTGCAGTTCGATAAATTCGGCCAGATCAACGTCGTTCAACGGGTTAGTCTTGCCCATATTACGGCCAGGATTGAGTTGGTAGTACCAAATTTTTCGCGTCGATGTGCCCTTCTGAAAGAATAGCACCACGGTTTTTACACCTGCCCCTTGGAAGGTACCGCCTGGACAGTCGAGTACGGTATGTAGATTGCAACTCTCTAGCAGAAGCTTCCGCAAACTTACCGAGGCGTTATCGCCATTGCTTAGGAAGGTGTTCTTAATGACGACAGCACCCTGACCGCCCGCCTTGAGGATCTTGATAAAGTGCTGGAGAAACAGGAAGGCGGTTTCCCCGGTCTTGATTGGAAAGTTCTGCTGTACCTCTTTGCGCTCCTTTCCGCCGAAAGGCGGGTTGGCCAGCACAACATCAAAACGATCCCTATCCTGAATGTCGCTCAGGTTTTCAGCCAGAGTGTTGGTGTGGATAATGTTCGGTGTATCGATGCCATGAAGGATCATATTCATGATAGCAATGACATAGGCGAGGCTTTTCTTCTCCTTACCGTAGAAGGTGCGCTTTTGCAGAATTTCCTGTTGGTTTGTAGTTAGCGTTGGATTTCTGCTCAGGTAGTCGAATGCTTCGCAGAGGAAGCCTGCCGAACCAACTGCTCCATCATAGATGCGTTGGCCGATGTGCGGGTTAACCACTCGAACCATGGCTCGAATCAGAGGACGTGGGGTGTAATACTCCCCTCCGTTACGCCCGGCGTTCCCCATGTTCTTGATTTTTGCTTCGTAGAGGTGCGAAAGCTCGTGCTTTTCAGTCTGTGAGCGAAAGCGCAGGCTATCAACGATTTCCACTACTTCGCGTAGATTGTACCCACTCTGGATACGGTTCTTGATCTCACCAAAGATTTCGCCAATTTTGTACTGGATGGTGTCCGGGCCGCTGGCCTTCTGCTTGAACCCATAAAGATAGGGGAACAGCTTGTTGTTGACGAAATCCTTGAGGTCATCACCCGTAAGGGTGCAGTTGTGGTCGATCTCACCCTTTTCATTCTTCGGCGCAGCCCAGCGTTCCCAGCGGTATTCGCTGTCGAGGATGTAGAGGTAATACTTGCCCTCCAGCTCAGCCTCCATCGCTTTATCCTGCTCCAGGGCATCGAGGTACTTGAGAAACAGCAGCCAGGAGCTTTGCTCGGTATAGTCCAGCTCGCTGGTACAGCCGGCATCCTTATGCAGGATGTCGTCGATGTTTTTGAAGGCTTGCTCAAACATTGGGGATTCTGTCCCTGAAGGTGGGGCGACTGAAAGGCATACAGCTAGGCATTATGCGGTTTTGAGTATGCAGATGCATGCGGATTGTAGTGGTCAACTCACCCCCTGACACGACGTTAAGTTTTTCTCGGATTGAGCGGATGGCAGCCCCCTATTGAACTGATGTGGCCGGATTCAGTTGTACCGATCCATCCCAAATGGCTGATGTCCTGCTGAGTCTCTCGGGTCGTCATGTAGTCTAGATAGGCGGTCCGCGGCTAGGTAACCCGGTTGTCGTCTTTAAATGTCAGCTCCTGCGCATGGGAATGCGGAGCCTTGCCATGCGCAGGAGCTTGGCCTGAGGAGCGCAGGCATGCAGGAAAACAGGTGACAGTTGCCACTTCGGTAACCATGCCCGACGCAATGGATTACGTGGGTTGTCGCCGCTGTCGTAATCCGGTGAGCTCTCAACGTATCGGCACGACGTTGCTGTCCCTGCTTTGATTGATCGCAGATGCCGACAGACTGCCCGTTGCCGCCTTTTGAATGTGCTCACTCCACCACGCCATCATCGGGCGACGGCGTTCGATGTAGTCCGCACGGTTATAGGCGCTTCGAACTTCATCCTTGTCGACATGCGCCAGGGCGACTTCGATCAATTCCGGATCCCAGCCATGCTCGTTCAGGATGGTGCTGGCCATGGAGCGCATGCCGTGACTGACTAAGCGGTCTTGGAAGCCCATGCGTTTCAACGCCATATTGGCGGTCTGGCTATTGGCGTGAGTGCGCGGGTTTCTATCTGCAGGGAACACGTATTCCCTGTGGCCGCTGTGGGGCTTGAGCGCCTCCAGTAACGCGAGTGCCTGTTCGGTCAGCGGGATGGTGTGCGGACGACGTTTCTTCATACGCTCCAGCGGGATGGTCCAGATGCGTTTGTCGAAGTCGATGTCTGCCCATCGGGTGGTAGCCGCTTCGGTAGGACGGGTCATGGTATGCAGTTGCCATTCGATCAGGCAGCGGGTGATCCGCTTGATGCTGGCGTTCGCGATTTCGATCATGAGCTCGGAAAGCTCATCGGGTCGTAGCGCGGCCATGTTCTGTTTTTTGGGTTTCTTGAATACCGCCCGAATGCCACTGAGGGGGTTAGCGAAAATCAACCCGGAGTTCACCCCGTAGGTCATGATCTCGTTGAGCCGTTGGCTCAATCGCTTCACTGTCTCGAGGCTGCCTTTGGCCTCGATTGGACGAAGCAGTTCGATGACCATCGGTGCGGTAATTTTCGAGAGCGGCGTTGTTTTCAGGTCTGGAAATACATGCAGCGTGAGCGATCGCCAAATGTCTTCGGCGTATGCCGGCGTGACGGAGTCCTTCTTCAGCTCGAACCAGGCGGTGGCCACGTTCTCAAACGTATGTTCCGTCTCCGCTCGTTTGGCTTCGTCCTGTGCATTGCGTTGCACCTTGGGATCAATGCCTTGTGCCAGCAGCTCGCGCGCTTCAACCACTTTTTTCCTGGCGTTCGCTAGTGAGAGCTCTGGGTACGTGCCCAGCCCCATATTGATACGATTTTTGGTTACCGGCTCGCGGTAGTTGAAGTTCCACAGCATCGAGCCATTGCTCCTGACTCGGAGCTGGAGGCCGTCACCATCGCTGAGGACGTAATCCTTGTCTTTTGCCTTGACTGCCTTGAGCTGGCGGTCGGAGAGGCGAAGGGCTGGAGCAGGCATGAGAGCTACCTCTGACACCGTTTTGGTATTCCAAAAAATAGCACCGGATGGCTTGGAATACCATTTGGAATACCCAAACGGCTGGAA
>Ga0157370_10004016_pt1 | contig 17097 bp, 16 predicted proteins | sample C35metaG_FD_113463 | JGI IMG/M metagenome (GOLD analysis project Ga0157370, IMG submission 113463) | Corn rhizosphere microbial communities from Kellogg Biological Station, Michigan, USA - C3-5 metaG | ecosystem: Host-associated > Plants > Roots > Rhizosphere > Soil | place: USA: Michigan...
ATAACGCCCGTTTCTGTCCTGCACCGCCCAAAGCGGACGGCTGACTTGGGTCCGTTTTAATCACAATTTGACAGGGTTAGGCAAGGCCGGAGGCGCTAGCGCAGCGGCGGCGACATGGTTCCGAGCCAGAAGCCCGTCCACGCCGTTGACACGGCTGGGACCGACTCTCTATCCCGCCGGCTCCCGAGTTGCCCCGTCGTCTAATGGTAAGACTACGGACTCTGACTCCGTCAATCGTGGTTCGAATCCACGCGGGGCATCCAGTTTCGATCGGCTGGTCGGGCGTGATCAACGAAGATCAGCGCAAGTAATAATAGCCCCTGCCCCAATAATCGCTGTAACGGTGATGGTGATGATAATGGCCGCGGCCGTAACCATTACAACCATAGCTCGAGTCGTCTTACGGGTGGCCGGTCGGGATGAGCGCGCCGACCGGATTTCTCATTCCAATAACGAAAGAGAGAACGGCGCCGTTACGACGCTAGTTCTTTGAAAAACCTGTCAAAACGTCGCTCTTCGTACGAGCCATTGCAGTCGATTGCGTTCAGCCGCATGATCCCACTCGACAACCGCGCACTGCAGTGATCCTGGAGATGGTAAGCGACGCGTAATCAAGCGCAACTCGCAGGAGGCTTGGGGTGGGACTACGCGCGAAATTCAACCTGCTGATGCTGGCAGTCGCGATCATAGGCGTCGGCTTGTTTGCTCTCGCCGCCGAGCCGCTGGTCAACGCGATGGCGCGCGAGGAGGTGCTCCAGAGCTCGCGGATCATGATGGAAAGCGCCGCCGGCGCCAGGAAATATACGTCCGAGCAAATCGCGCCGATCCTGAAGCCACTGATCGGTCAGCATTTCTATCCGCAGTCGGTCTCCGCTTATGCGGCCAAGCGCAACTTCGACGTGATCCATTCCAAGTTCCCCGACTACAGCTACCGCGAGGCGGCGCTCAATCCGACCAACCCTCAGGACCGCGCGACCGACTGGGAAGCGGACATTATCAACGATTTTCGTGCTCATCCCGCCAAGGAGGAATATTCGTTCGTTCGCTCGACCGCGACAGGGCCGATGCTGGAGCTCGCGCGACCGCTGGTGAACAAGCCGGCGTGCATGGAATGCCACAGCACGGCCGCCTCCGCGCCCGCATCGATGATCGCGCTTTACGGCAATGAAAACGGCTTTGGCTGGAAGCCGGGCGAGATCATCGGTGCGCAGATCGTTTCCGTCCCGATGTCGGCATCGCAGCTCCGCGCGGAGCACATCCGGCGGTTGTTCGTCGTGCCCTTCCTCGGCTTTCTCGTGTTGCTGTTCGTGTCGATCAACATCCTCCTCCATTTCGTCGTGATTCGGCCAATGGAGAAGATTGCCGAGAATGCCGAGGCAATTAGCATGGGCAAGATCGACACGCCCGAATTCGAATATAAGCGGCACGACCAGATCGGCCGGCTCGCCGCTTCGTTCAACCGGATGCACCGCAGCCTCGCACAGGCCTTCAGAATGCTCGGCGAGTGAGCCAGCCTGCCAACCTCTCGAAATCCTACTTCCTAAGCTATTCGCGTGCCGACGAAACAGTGGCGATGCGGTTCGCAAATGACCTTCGAGAGCGCGATATCGCCATGTGGGTAGACCAGCTCGACATCCGGCCGAGCGAGCATTGGGACCGGGCGATCGAACGCGCCGTCCATGAATGCCGCGGCCTCGTCGTGATCCTCTCACCGCGATCGGTCGAATCGGACAATGTCGCCGACGAGATCAGCTACGCAATCGATCAGAAGAAGTCCGTGCTGCCGGTGATGATCGAAAAGTGCCGCCTCCCGCTACGGATCACACGCATGCAGGTGATCGACGCGACCCTCAGCTACGATCGGGCGCTGGAGCAATGCATCCAGGTCCTCGGCGCAGAGGGCCCCTTGCGTACGGCTCAGACTGCATCGACTCCGAGCGGGGTTATGCACTCTGAAGCGATCGCCACCGCCAAGAAGCAGCTGACGGATATCCTCGGTCCGATCGCAGGCATACTGGTCGACAAGGAAGCGGTTCGGGCGAGCTCCGTTTGCGAGCTATATCGCCTCCTCGGTGACCATATTCGGAATGAAAATGATCGCGAGCGGTTCGTGACGCTTGGCTGGAGACCGGCGGAATCTGCTCCATCGGCGGTGGCCACGCGCGCGGCGGCCGATCAACCCGCGATCCCGCAAGCTGAAGTGGATCGTCTCGGCGCGTTGCTCACGCCGTTCCTCGGGCCCATTTCCGCAACTGTCGTCCGTCGGGAAAGTGCCGCCGCATCATGCACAAGCGACTTGCAGCAGCGGCTCGCCGGCCTGATCCCTAATGAGCGTGAACGCGCCGATTTCCTGCGGCAGGCACAGGCCGTCCGGTAGAAGGTCAAAGGGGTTCTCAGCAGAGGCGCGAGACCCTATCTCGCCGCCTCGATGAGTTTTTCGGTCGCTCCGAGTCACGAAGGCGACGGCTTTCGCTTCGATGTCGGCGCGGACGGGCGAACCCGGTCCTATCTCGTGCCGACGGCGACCCAGCAGGACTTCACCGTCTTTTTCCGTGAGCTTGCATCCGATTTCGGCACGCGCATGCCCGACGCCTACGCGAGAGCCGAACTGCGGCCGGAGCCGCCCTTCCCCTGGCGACCGCTGCTGACCGAGAATGTCAGTCCCAGGATCCTCGTAGGCTACGGCGACCCGGCGGTGTTCAAAACCAACGATGGCTGGTGGCTGCTAGCAACGTCGAACGATGCGCCCGATGCCTTCCCGATCCTCTATTCAGATGACCTGCAGCGATGGGAGCCGAAGGGCTTCGTCTTCCCGGCCGGGCAGGAGCCCGCCTGGGCGGCTAACGGGCGCAATACCGCGGACTTCTGGGCGCCGGAAATGGCCTGGACGGGCGAGGAATATTGGTTGGTCTACACGGCAAGACAGGTCAGCAACGCGCTGGCCATCGGCCTTGCCCGCGCGTCCTCGCCGACGGGGCCGTGGGTCGACAATGGCGAGCCGCTGATCACCGGCCAGCCGGTCGACACGACCGGTCTCGGCTACGACTTTAGCCAGCCGCAAATGAGCGGCGGAGTGATCGATTCGCACCTGTTCGTCGAGAAAGGCGGCGAACGGTATCTCTTCTGGAAGGACGACACCAACAGCGTCTGGCCCCGGCCGCTGGCGATGCTACTCCGTCGTCACCCGGAGCTGATCGATGAGCTGTTCGCGAGCGAGGCCGACCGGCAGACGGCCCAATTCGCGGCGGCGATCGTCCCCTGGGCCAACGTCCAGCGGCCGATGACCCGCTTCTTCGCGATGCAGCCGCTGATCGAGGCGGCGCTCGACAATTGGAAGCAGGTCAAGCGCGTGCTGACCGATTCCGGGCTAAAAGCGACCACGATCCTCGAGTGCATGACGACGCCCATCCGAGCCCAGCTGATCGCGCGGGACGGCCGCTCGCTCGTCGGCGAGAATCGAATTGTCCTCACCAACGACCAGGACTGGGAGGGACATCTGATCGAAGGCCCGTTCGTGAGCAATCAGCAGGGCCGCTACTGGCTGTTTTACGCGGGCAACGACTTCTCGACCCCCGCCTACGGCATCGGGGTCGCAGTGGCCGATCACCCGCTCGGTCCGTACACGAAGCAGCCGGAGCCGCTGCTTCGCTCGACCTGCGAATGGGTGGCGCCCGGACACGCGTCGGTGGCGCCAGGCGTGGACGGACAGCCGCAGCTGTTCTTCCACGCCTTCCATCCGGGAACTGGCGGTTACAATGCTTTCCGGGCGCTCCTGACCGTCGGGCTGAAATTCAGCCCGACCCACGTCGAGGTGGTACCGCTTCAGTAACCCGGAGTGACGTTGCCGCCGCCGCGGACGGCCATACTGACGCTGGGATTGCCCCAGTAGCGGATGTGTCCGCCGCCATTGACTGCGGCAGCCAGCGTGAGGCGCGGGCGGACCAGGAGTTCACCGCCACCGTTGACGGCTGCGACGACATCCGCGGCATCGAGCGAGCGGACGTCGATTCTGCCGCCGCCCTGGACCGCCACCGCGACATGGCCTTGCGGCGCGAAGCCTCCGGCGGTGGCGATCGAACCTCCACCGCTGACGGCCAGCGACGGAACCTTAGGCGAATGGATCTCGACGCGCAGCTGATAGTTGCGCGGGCAGCGCTCGTTGCAGGCATCGATGATGAGCTTGCCTTCATTGTCGACATAAACGCGCGTGAACTGGCTCGAGCCCTCGAGAATGGTGACTTGCTCGGCAGGTCCAGGGACCACAGTGAGATTGCCGCCGCCGCGCAGCTCGACGGAACGGAACTGCGGAACCGGAACGACTTCGGTCGCAAGGACGGGCGCGGAAATGGCGAGAGCGGCGGCGAAGAGCGGAAACGTGGAAGGCATAGATGATTCCCTTTTTGAATTAACGCTACATATGTAGCGCTACAAATGCAGCGCGTCTAGCCAGAACTTACGGGCGGACACGAACGGCTGCATTGCCGCGATGCTCGTCACCGGGAACCGCCCCGGCGAGTGCGCCATCCAACGTTCGGAGCAAGCGCGAGGTGACGATGGGCGTAAGTCCAGAAGCGAGCGCGCCGGATTTTCGGACGGCGTAAGGTTGGCTGACATTTTCGACGGTGGCCGGTCGGGTCGGCGATGAAGCGGTGCTCCTCTCATGTTTCGGCGGAGGGTGTCCGCGATCAGCGGCACCTGCACCCATTACAGCGGCGCGCTTGCGCAAGGGTCAAAACCGTCAAGTCGGGCACGCCTCGCAGCCGCAGGATATCAGCGTCGAAGGCGATCTAGGCGAGTGCGATGCTGCGGTGCATTTCCGCCAGGACGGCCGAAAGCGCGCGACCGCCACGCTCAATCGCGACCGGGAGAATCTGGAAGCCGAACTGGAGCTCGAAAGGGAGCGCGAACGGACCGGCGAGGGCTAAGCCGCTCGGCGCGAAAGCCAGTGCTCGATCCGCGTCCTCAGGGACCGCTTTGAGGGGATGAACCCCGGCTCGACTGCCGACGCCTCGACGTTTGGCTCGTACAAGGTCAGGTTCTCCGGCATTTTCAGGCGGACCCTCTCGCGTCCGCGCAGTAGGTCCTCGGCTGCCGCGAGCGAGCGGTGAACGTCCTCAGCGGTGAACGGCTTCATCAGGCAGCCGAGCGCGAGATCGGGCATCGGGAAGCTCGGCGCCTTGCCGCTGACGAACAGGCAGGCAACTCCGAGGTCGTTCAAACGCACCGCGACCGAGAAGCCGGTGGTGCGATGGGCGAGATGCAAATCCAAAAGCACGAGGTCGGGCTCATGTTCCTCCGCGGCAGCGATGGCGCCCTCGGCATCCTCGGCCATGGCGACGACGCGATAGCGTGGATTGTCCTCGACCAGATATTTGAGCGTGACCGCTAACTGGTTGTCATCCTCAACAATCAGGATTTTGAGCACCGGCGACCCCTCCCCGAACTCTACACGCGGAATCTCATCTGGATTGCGCGACTTCCATGCTCGCACGGGATCGATTCGCATGCGAATCCCTCTTGAACGCAATTATCGCCGAGTCGTCGACGTGCCGCGCCGAAACGAAAAGGGCGCCCCGGCAAGCAGTCCGGAACGCCCTTTCAATGTGATCTGATTAACGCGTCAGGCGCGGTAGAAGATGTGCGCGCCGATCTGCTCGACTTCCTGGAGGCCGTGCCGCCACGAAGGAGCGACATAATCGGCATGGTACCACAGCACGTCGGGACCAACGCTCGGCACGACATTGGCAGCGGCGAGCTCAGCGACCGCCTCGGCCTTGCGCCACGCATCGCAATTCGGATCTGCGGAGGGAAACTGACCGTTGCGCACGAACGAGAACTGCGACGGCTGCTTCACCACGCCGCACCAGTCGGCGGGGTAGCGGCCCGAGACAGCGCGGTTCATCACCACCCGGGCGACTGCGAGCTGTCCCTCAACACTTTCGCCGCGCGCTTCGAAATAGACGGCGGTAGCAAGACAATTCGTTTCCGGGTCGAGCCGGGCGCTGGTCGCGAACTTGTCGACGAGCGCATAGAGCGGCCATCCGCCTTTGTAGAGCCATGTGGCCTCGCGGGCGATCGACGAGGTCAACTGGACCGTGACCGACTGCGCCGGCTGCGCCTGCATGACAGTTCCGCTCGACGTAGCGACGGCTGTGATCGTAGCGACCGCAGGCCGCGCATAGACCGCTGCAGGGTTTGCACTCGTCCCGAGCGGCCGCGCCGACGTATCGACGTTGCCAGCGCTCACGGCCGAACTCAGATTATAGTTGATCGGCAGCGCCTGAGCGTTGGCGCCGCTCGAGCCCACCGCAAGCATGAAAAAACCGATGATCGCGGACGCAGCGCGTCCGCCGATAAGATTGACCACTCTTACTCTTGCCCTTCCCTGGCGGACGATGCTCCCGCTGGAGGCGCCTTCTTCGGGCGCTCTTTTAAGTCCCAGCGGGATATCGCCCGTCTTGCGAGCCCGGCGTCGCTGCGTCGGGCTCACCGCTCTCAATTCGCTGAGACTTGAATATGTTAACGGGGAAGTGAGTCCAAGCGCTCCGCGGTGAGTTGTGCGACTCGTAGGACGGAATCCGGAACTCTTTCAATTCATTCATTTTTTTGGACTTATCCACAACCGCTGCAACTCTGCTGATCGCCCGTTTAACTCGGCTCGTCGGCGCGCTAGGAATATGGTCTTAAAAGGAGACATTGCGCGTGGCGTACTGGCTGATGAAATCGGAGCCCGAGAGCTACAGCTGGGCGGACCTCGTGCGCGACGGCGATACCGAATGGGACGGCGTGCGCAACAATGCGGCGCGGCTGCACCTCAAGGCCATGAAGAGAGGCGACGAGGCCTTCTTCTATCACTCGATGTCGGACAAGGCCGCCATCGGAATCATGCGGGTCACCCGCGAGGCGCGGCCAGATGCGAAGGACCCGGACTGGGTCTCGGTTCGGGTGGAGCCCGTAAACGCGCTGCCGCGGCCGGTGACCCTGACCGAGATCAAGGCTGAGCCGCGCCTTTCGAAGATGGAGCTGATTCGGCAGTCGCGGTTGTCGGTCGCACCAGTCAGGGACGAGGAGTGGAAGGTGATTCTGAGGTTGGCGGAGAAAGCCCAATAGAGGGGCTGCGCTGTTCGCCGACCGCCACCGCAGATAGGTCTGCAGCGCAGGATTACGGCTCGCTTCCGGCCAGGCGACAATATTCTAGATGTCGCGGTCGGGTCCACGCGCGGTTCAACGCGGCGCTCGCCGAATCGTTACGTGCGCGTCAGGCCGCTTCGAGCTTGCGCGCATCGCGTTTGCGTTCGTGCGGGTCGAGGTAGCGCTTGCGGATGCGGATCGCCTTGGGCGTGACCTCGACCAGCTCGTCGTCCTGAATGTAGGCGATCGCCTGTTCAAGGGTCATGCGCTTCGGCGGCGTGAGGCGGATGCCTTCGTCCTTGCCGCTCGCGCGGAAATTGGTGAGCTGCTTGGACTTCAAAGGATTCACCTCGAGGTCCTGCGGCTTGGCATTTTCACCGATGACCATGCCTTCATAGAGCATCTCGCCCGGCGAGACGAAGAGGATGCCGCGCTCTTCCAGCGCGTTTAGCGCATAGGCCACCGCAGCGCCCTGCTCCATCGAGATGAGCACGCCATTCTGACGCCCGGCGATTGGGCCCTTGTAGGGCCCATACTTCTCGAACAGCCGGTTCATGACGCCGGTTCCGCGTGTGTCGGAGAGGAACTCGCCATGATAGCCTATGAGGCCGCGCGAGGGCGCCGAGAAGGTTAGGCGAGTTTTGCCGCCGCCCGAGGGGCGCATATCGGTCATCTCCGCCTTGCGAATTGCCATCTTGTCGATAACCGTGCCGCTGAACTCGTCGTCGACGTCAACGACGACCGTCTCGTAGGGCTCCTCGCGGCCCGAGGGTCCGTCCCGGAACAGGACGCGCGGGCGGCTGATGCCGAGCTCAAAGCCTTCGCGGCGGAGCGTCTCGATCAGCACGCCGAGTTGGAGTTCGCCGCGTCCAGCGACCTCATAGGCGTCGCCGCCGTGCGCTTCAGTAACGCGAATCGCGACATTGCCCTCGGCCTCTCGCAGCAGGCGGTCACGGATGACGCGGCTCTGCACCCTGTCGCCATCCTTGCCCGCAAAAGGGCTGTCGTTGACCGCGAAGGTCATGCTGAGGGTCGGCGGATCAATTTCGCGCGCGTGCAGAGGTTCGGCGATCTCGGGCGTACCGATGGTGTTCGACACGGTCGCCTTGATCAGCCCGGCGATAGCGATGATGTCGCCCGCTTCGGCGCTCTCCACGGCGACGCGTTCAAGGCCACGGAACGCAAAGAGCTTAGTCGCCCGTCCGTCCTCGACCACATTGCCGCTGACGTCCATTGCCCGGATCGGGTCGTTGACATTGATCGTGCCGCTCTCGACCCGGCCGGTGAGAATGCGCCCGAGAAACGGATCTCGATCGAGCAATGTCGCGAGCATCTTGAACTCGCCGCCTGCGTCCAGCCCGGGTGCGGGTACGTGGCTGACGATGGTTTCGAACAATGGCGTGAGGTCACCCTCGCGCACGTTGTCCATCCGCCCTGCATAGCCCGCGCGGCCCGATGCGTAGAGCGTCGGAAAGTCGAGCTGCTCGTCATTCGCGTCCAGGTTTAGAAACAGCTCGAAGACCTCGTCGAGCACCTCCGCGGGACGAGCATCCGGCCGGTCGATCTTGTTGACGACCACGATGGGTCTCAAGCCCAGCGCGAGCGCCTTGCCGGTGACGAACTTGGTTTGTGGCATCGGTCCTTCGGCCGCGTCGACCAGCAGGATGACGCCGTCAACCATCGACAAAATGCGCTCGACCTCTCCCCCGAAATCGGCGTGGCCCGGTGTATCGACGATGTTAATATGCGTGCCCTGCCACTCCACACTCGTGCACTTAGCAAGGATGGTGATCCCGCGCTCCTTCTCGAGGTCGTTCGAATCCATCGCCCGCTCCTCGACCCGCTGGTTGTCGCGAAACGTGCCCGATTGGCGGAAGAGCTGATCGACGAGGGTCGTCTTGCCGTGATCGACGTGCGCGATGATCGCGACGTTGCGCAGGTTCATTGGATTTTCCTGAAAACTTCAGCGGCGCCCCTACATGAAGGTACGTTTTGTTGCAACGCAACATGGGAGTGAGCGGGCAGTTTGCAAGCTGTCTTTACGGGCCCCGCTCCATGATCTCGATCGCCCGCTCCACGGCGCGGAGCTCGCTCTGGGCGAGGCGCTCAAGCTTTTTGCGCAGCGCCGGGCCGGCGGCAATGCGCTTTCCAAGTTGCTCCCGGCCCTGCTGAGTCACGCGCATCGCAAGCCTGCGGCGGTTGTCCGGATCCTGCGTGCGCTCGATCAGCCCGGCGCGCACCAGCGCATCAACCGAGCGGCTGACGGCGGGAGCTCCGCGGCCGACGTCCCTGGCGACATCGTTGAGCGTCGCGGGCTCATGCTCGGCAATTGAGGAGAGCAACTTGCGCCGCGCGCGCTCCGTCCGCTCGCCGGGTCCTTCGGCGACCCATTGGTGCGCGATTGCCGTAAACCGCGCCGCAAGCGCTTCGGGAGTTGACCCTCCGAACATCCTTGCAGCCTAGCAAATGTTAGCGACGAGGCAATATTGTTGATCAATAAACTCTCATTACAGGAAAACGACTCATCACCGAGCCTGGTTTTTCCGCATCCTTCCCCGCGCGCGCGGAGTAAGGATGAATGCCCGCCAATCGACCGGGTGAGGGTTGTTTCTTTGCCGTGTCGCAGCAATGACGATGACGTGAGCACGCGACCTCCTCTCCCCCGCAATGTCTGGGTCCTCGGCTTCATCAGCCTGTTCATGGATCTTTCGAGCGAGATCTATCACGCGCTCCTGCCGGCCTTCGTCACCATTCTCCTCGGCCTTCCGGCGACCGCGCTCGGAGCGATAGACGGCATCGCTGAGGCCACGGCGAACTTCGCCAAGCTCTTCTCCGGGCGCCTCTCCGACCGGAGTCTCAGGCGCAAGCCGTGGGTGATGGCCGGCTATGGCCTTGGCGCTTTGTCGAAGCCTCTGTTCCCGCTCGCGACGGGGGTGCTGACTCTGATGATCGCGCGCTTCGCCGACCGCATCGGCAAGGGCATTCGAGGAGCGCCGCGCGACGCAATGCTCGCCGACGAGGCCCCGCCCCAGATCCGCGGTCGCGCCTTCGGCCTGAGGCAGGCGCTAGACACCGCCGGAGCATTGATCGCACCGCTCGCCGCAATCGGACTGATGGCATGGCTCGCGAGCGACATTCGCGCCGTATACTGGATCGCAATCATCCCCGCAGCGATCTCGTTCCTGCTCGCGTGGCTCGCGCTTCGCGAGCCCGAGCACCATTCCACGCCGCTTAAGAAGTCGCCCTTCTTCGCCGGCTTCAAACAGCTCGACATGCCTACCAAGCGGCTGCTGCAAGTCGGGTTCCTGTTCGCGCTTGCCCGCTTTTCCGAGAGCTTCCTGATCCTGAAGGGCATCGACGTCGGCCTCAGCGAGGCCATGTCACCGCTGACCCTCGCAGTCTTCAACCTCGCTTATGTCATGCTCGCTTACCCGGCCGGCGCGCTCAGCGACCGCATGAGCCCGCGCGCGATCCTGATGGCGGGGATCGGGCTGCTGATCGCCGGCGACCTGGTCCTGGCGGAAAGCGCGAACTTCGCGGGACTGCTGCTCGGAACCATCCTGTGGGGGGCGCATATGGCGCTGACGCAGGGAATCTTCGCGCGGATGATCGCCGACAGCGCGCCCGAGAATCTCCGCGCGACCAGCTTCGGCGCCTTTTATTTCGTGACCGGATTCGGCGCGCTGCTGGCGAGCCTTGGCGCCGGATGGCTGTGGGACCGCCAGGGGGCGTCCGCGACGTTCATCGCAAGCGCACTTGTCGCCGCTGTCGCGCTCGCGATGCTGATGTTGCTGGCGAATGACGAAAGCGCGCGCCCGGCCTGAGCGACGTCCTTGAGTCGCCTGAGAATCAAAAGCGAGAGAAAAGCCCGATTAGCTGACGTTCTGATTTTGGCTACTTGTCCCCGATTACGGCAACAGTCACTCAGTTGCCGGAAAGTGCGGGGAGAGAGTTTTTGAATAGCGTGACCCCAAAGGCGGATCTGCAGGGCGCGCCGGCCGCCGTTTGGGGTGGAGGGCGCTTGTCGCGAGACGCACTTATCATTTTCCTCGTGGCTGTGCTGGCCCTGACGCCGGAGCTGACGATCGGCCTGACCGTCAGCGATTCTTACCGCTTCAACATATTGTGGCCGGACCAATTCGGTGATCTATTTCGCAGCGGCCATTGGTATCCGCGATGGCTGCCGCTCTCCTGGAACGGTCTCGGCAGCCCCAATTTCTATTTCTATCCGCCGCTGTTTTTCTGGGTCACGTCGGCGTTCGACGCGGCCAGCGGCGGCGTGCTTCCTCCCGAGCGGTTTGTACCGCTCGGCACATTAACCTTCCTCATCTTGTCCGGGCTGACCATGCGCGCCTGGCTCAAGATCCACGCGAGCGAGCGGGCCGCGCTCTTCGGCACAATCGCTTATATGCTCGCCCCTTACCATCTGTATGACATCTACGCCCGGGGCGCGCTTGCCGAGACGAGTGCCTACGCCGTCGTTCCGCTCGTGATGCTGGTCCTGGCCCGCATAAGCGAAGGCCGTCTGCGCTACTTGCCGCTTCTGTCCGTCGGTTATGCAGCGCTGCTGATGACCCATTTGCCGACGGCGCTACTCGTCAGTCTGTTCCTGATTCCACCCTATGTGGCGGTCCTCGCGGTGAGGTCGCCGCGTCCGATCGACTTTCTTTGGCGCGCGGCAGTTGGCGGAGCGGTGGGTATAGCGCTCGCCTCGATCTACCTCATCCCCGCGCTGACGCTTCTTCCCTACGTCTCCCCCGCAGCCCTGAGCGGCAGCTTCTATCGCCCGGAGAACTGGTTCTTCTGGCATGTCGAAGCCGGCGTGATGGCTGCCCGCATGTTCCTGATTGTCCCGGTCACGCTCGCCGCTGGTGTTTTCGCCGTCGGCTCAATGCGCGTAGGCAGCCGGGAGCCCGAGACGCTGTTGTGGGCCGCCATAACTCTGGTGCTGGCCATCCTCATCGCCGGATTAGTCCCCCCGGTCTGGGACTTGCCGGGCTTGAGGCTGGTCCAGTTTCCGTGGCGGGCCCTCCTGCTGGTCGAATTCTCGGCAATCACCATGCTGGCGATTCACCCACCGAAGCTGAGGAGAATAGAAACTGTCGGGGCGGCCCTCCTCATCGTCTTTGCCTATTGCGTTCTGCTGCTGATGATTGGGCACACCGTTGCTCGGACATTACACACACAGGCGCGAACGGCTGCCGAAATCCGCCTCCACCACCTCGATGCCCCGGAATATCTGCCCGCGGGAACGAAGATCGTGCAGGGCAGCGGTCCCGACGATGTTTCGTTCGAGCTGCCGACTCTTCCCGTGGCGAGCGCCAGCGCCGCGGCTGTCAGGATTAGTGTTTCCGGCGAGAGTGATGGCGAAATGGTAGTGCGCGTGGACGGCCCGACGTCGACGACCGTCAGGTTGCATCGCTTCTATTTTCCGCATTGGCGGATCCGCGACAGTCGCGGACAGATCGTTCCGAGTTGGCCAGACCCGCGCCAGAAGGTCGTGACGTTCAATGCGCCCGCCGGACGGTCGGTCTTTCGTTTGGAGCTCGGGAGAGCGCCAAATGAAGCGCTTGCCCAAATTGCCTCGCTCATTGCTGCGCTTGCGTGCGGCGTGATGCTTTGCCTGACCTGGGCGGCAGAGCGCCGCGTCCGCGCGGTTAGCGGGTAAACTTCTCGCCCCTCTCCGCCTTGTCGAGCAGCAGCTTCGAGAAGCTGAACTCCGGCGTCATCCGTTCTTTCTGACGCCTCAGCCCCTCTACAATCGTGTCGAGCCCGACCGTGTCCGCCCAGAACATCGGCCCGCCGCGATAGACCGGCCAACCGTAGCCATAGACCCAGACCACATCGATGTCCGATGCACGCTGGGCGATGCCCTCCTCGAGGATCTTCGCACCTTCGTTGACCATCGTATAGAGCGTACGCTCGACGATCTCCTCATCGCTGACGTGCCGGCGCTCCACTCCCTGGCGCGCCGCGAAATCCTCGATGATTTGCTGGACCACCGGAGAGGCCGTCGGACGGCGCCTTTCGTCATAATCGTAGAACCCCGCGCCCTTCTTCTGGCCCCAGCGGTCGATCGCGCAAAGCGCGTCGCGGATGCTGTCGATCCGCGTCGGGTCGCGGTGCCAGCCGATGTCGACCCCGGCGAGATCGGCCATCTGGAACGGCCCCATAGGCAATCCGAATTCGACATGGACGCGGTCGATCTGTTCCGGCGTAGCGCCTTCGAGCAGCAGCTTGGTCGCTTCGATCTGGCGCGGCATCAGCATGCGGTTGCCGATGAAGCCGTGGCACACGCCCGCGACCACCGGCACCTTTCGGATCTTCTTGCCGATACGCATCGCGGTCAGCAGCACGTCGGGCGCGGTCTGATGGCCGCGAACCACCTCTAGCAGCTTCATCACGTTGGCCGGCGAGAAGAAGTGCATTCCGACGACGTCACCGGACCGCGAGATGCTCGCAGCAATCTCGTTGATGTTGAGATAGGACGTATTGGAGGCGAGGATCGCGCCCGGCTTGGCGATCCGGTCGAGCTTGGCGAACACCTCCTTCTTCACGTCCATATTTTCGTAGACCGCCTCGATGATGAGATCGCAGTCGGCGAGCGCGGAGAAATCGAGGGTGGGTGAGAGCAGTCCCATCGCCTTGCCCACCTGCTCGGCGGTCAGCTTCCCCTTGGCTGCGCTGGCTTCGTAATTTCGGAGCATCACACCGGTGCCACGGTCGAGCGCCTCCTGCCCCATCTCGACGATGGTCACGGGAATTCCCGCCGAGAGGAAGTTCATCGAGATTCCGCCGCCCATCGTTCCGGCGCCGACGACGCCGACCGTCCGGACCGGGCGGGGTTCAGTGCTCTCAAGGAGGCCTTCGATCTTGTTAGCCTTGCGCTCCGCAAAGAAAAAATATTGCTGCGCGCTCGCCTGGGTGCCGCTCATCAGCTCCATAAACAGCTTGCGCTCTTCGATGACGCCTTCGCTGTACGGCTTCTCGCAGGCGATCCTGACCGCCTCGATGTTCTTGAGTGGCGCCTCGAAGCCGCGGAAGCGCTTCGCATTCTCATTGCGGAAATTGTCGAACACCTCGGGGTTGCAATCGCGGAGCTGATCCTGGCGCTCCGAACTCTTCGGCAGCGGCCGCACGTCGCGCACCTCCTCAGCATAAGCGACGGCATGCGGGATCAAATCGCCCTCGACCAGTCGGTCGACGAGCCCGCAGTCGAACGCTTCATGGGCAGAGATCGGATTGCCTGTCGCGCACATCTGCAGGGCCTTGGGAACACCCGCTACCCGCGGCAGTCGCTGGGTCCCGCCAGCGCCGGGAAGCAGGCCCAGTTTCACTTCCGGCGTTCCGAGCTTCGCCATTTTGTCCGCCACGCGATAATGACAGGCGAGCGCGACCTCGAGGCCTCCGCCGAGCGCGGTGCCGTGGATCGCAGCGACCACCGGCTTCGAACAATTCTCGATCGTGTCGACGACCTGCGGCAGCCACGGGTTTTGCGGCGGCTTGCCGAACTCGGTGATGTCTGCCCCGGCAAAGAAGGTCTGGCCCTCGCAGGCGAGGACCACCGCGTGCACGCTCCCGTCCGCCTCGGCCTTGGCGATCGCATCGACCAGCCCCTGCCGGACCAGGGTCGACAGCGCATTCACCGGCGGGTTGTTGGAAAGGATGATCAGCACGTCCCCGTGCTTGCGGGTCGAGATCGGGCTGGTCGTGGCCTTGTCCATCACATCATCCATTGCGGGTCTCCGAAGGCCGGCGCTAAGCCGCTGCTGACAGCCTTGCAAGTGTAGCGGAACCCCGGCAGCCGTTCGGGAGTCGCGGACAACAACATGGAGCGCGATATGGACGAGCAGTCGCTTGCGAGGGAAGACTTCCACAAGGAAACGCGGGCAATCAAGCGCGGCGTGCGCGGACTTGAGCAAAGCAGCGCCGAGCTGGCCAGGGACGCTGACCGGCGGACCGTACTCTCGGCCGACCGCACCTTGCTCGCAGCCGAGCGCACCTATGCCGCCTGGATCCGCACAGCCCTCGCGGCGCTCGCGAGCGGAATCGGAGCCACAGCGCTGACCAGAGGGGTCCTGCCCTTCTGGGTCGGCAAGGCGAGCGGGTCGGTGCTCGTCATCTTCGCTGGTTTCTGCCTCGTCGCCGCCGTCTGGCGCGAGCTCAGCGGAGTCGAGCATTTGAAGCATCCCGACATCCGCCCGATGCCGAAGGCGCTGCTGGTGCCGATCAACTTTCTCCTTCTGCTAGTCGTCATTGCCGCGCTGACCGGAATTTGGTTGAGCTGAGATGACATCGTGCTGGCAATCGCCTAGCGGCGCGCTCGGCGTCTAGCGGCGCAGGTGAAGGAGCGGGTGTGGACTATAAGGACCAGGTATTCGACAGCGTCGAAGTCGTGCTCGACGGAAATAGCTACGAGCATTGCACGTTCACGAATGTCATCTTCCGCTTCGGCGGCGGCGATCTCGTGATGAAGAATTGTGGCATGGACCGCTTCAGGTTCCAGTTCGATGGCGCGCTTTCGAACGGCCTTTATGCGCTCTACCAGCTGTTCGGCACGGAAGGGATGCTCCAGATCATCCAAGGTTTCCTCGAGCCGAGCGAGAGCGGCGAGGTGGAGCTCAACCTGCCGGGCTGACGTGCGGCTCAATGGTAGGTGATCGGGTGCAGCTCCCATGGAATCTCGACACAGCGAGCCACGCTGCACAATCCGCTGTCCGCTAGCGTTCTGCGAACACTGGTGACCACCGCGCAATCTGCGCCATTCGATGTCTGCAGGACGACCGGTGCGGTTTGGTCAGGATTCTGCCTTGCCCGTCTCACAAATTCGCGAAACGTTGGGTCGTCCACCCGAATACCATTCCAGCTCACGACACCATCGCGGCCAACTCTAACGCTAAAGCCGCTCACGAAGCGGTAGGACAGGACAGGGAAATATCCATCGGGCCCGGTGCAATTTCCAAAGTGCGGAGCCTCGCCGTGAGCAAGCATTCCGTTCTCCTGATTGAGGGTCGCCGAGTTGCCTTTTGAATCGCATCCGGCGAGCAGCAGCAACACGCCGGCCAACACGATTAAAGACAGGTTCGAACTCACAACTGCTCCCTCCTAAGGCACTTCGGCCATCCAAGGGAAATCGAGGATTGAAAGGACTCGATCAGGCGGGAGGATTGGGTTCCTGATTGGCTTCGTCCCGGCCGGCGCTGGCGCCCTTTTCTGGCGCATGCTCGCGCAAATTTCTGTTCCACTCCTTCACGATCTGCCTTTCTTCGGCGGTCATCTGATTTCCTCTGAAACCCGGTCGTCTGAAGTCGAGATCGCGCGTGTCGCGAATAATGAGGTCGCCCGTTCGCAAGCTTTTGGGCAGAAATTCGCCGGGATCGATCGGCTCATCGAAATTGATGCCTGCATGTGGAAAACGGACCCGCGCCGTCCAGCCTTCAGCAGTCCGCCCGCCGGTCTGGAATTTTACTCGCCTGTCCTCCGGCGGCGGCGCATCACAGGCCACTAGCACGCCATTTGCCGACAGATTGATGACCCTGACGGGAATGCGGACGCCATCACATTCAATAACAGCGGCCAGCAGCACCTTTGCGCGAGCTGATCGGCGTTCTTCTCCGTGTTCCAAGTCTTCTGCTCCCGATATTGCGCGGGCACTGACCGACGATAGCGCGCAAGTGTTGATTAATTGCATATTAGCCGAAGTTGACTGCACCTTTGAGCTCGCCACTCGGGTGATCGAGTCCGAAATTGGGCGAACATGCGTGCCCGCATGCCATCGCTTCCCTCTTTCCTATTCGCCTTGGCCGTGCTTGGCTTTTCAAAATGGCTCAGCATCGCAATCTCAGAAACACGCAATGTTCCTCCCCATGCGCCCGCGTGCACGCCGCTGCGCGTAGGTTTGTGACTTTGGGGCTTTTCGGCTGCCGGACGGGTGGTGATGACTGACCTCGACGCCTTCCGTTCCGA
>Ga0157370_10004020_pt1 | contig 17091 bp, 17 predicted proteins | sample C35metaG_FD_113463 | JGI IMG/M metagenome (GOLD analysis project Ga0157370, IMG submission 113463) | Corn rhizosphere microbial communities from Kellogg Biological Station, Michigan, USA - C3-5 metaG | ecosystem: Host-associated > Plants > Roots > Rhizosphere > Soil | place: USA: Michigan...
GCGCCCCATAAACAGCCGTTCCTACACGCAACGCTCAGACGTCATTGGGCAGCTCTGCAGGTTTCAAAAGCCTCTGTGTCGACTCTCTGTGAAGACGGTCACCGACCGTCCGCTTTTGGCCGCGTGCCGACGTGGTTACACGGCTAAAGCTCTTTGGGGTGTGCACGGACGTACCTCTCAACCCACTCGGCCTGCTCCGCAGTGTCAGGGATCGCCACGCCGCGAGAGCGGCTGAGCACGCGAAAAATGTCTTTGCCGGGCACGCCAAGCAAGTGAAGCAGGCAGCCAGCTACCAACCCGGTGCGGCCGATACCTGCGCGGCAATGAATGGCGACCGCCTTGCCTTGAAGGATCTCGGAGTGCAATTGATCGAGCAAGACGGACAGCTCGCGTGTTGATGTCGGCGTGCCGCGGTCAGCAATGGGGAAGGACCAGAATCTAATGCCATGTTCGGCACACAGGGAGGGTTCCGAATTGAGCTCCAGTTCGCGAACCTCGTGAGACTCGAGCAGAGAGACGACCCACTCGACTTTTGCACCGCGCCATGCCTCGACCTCTTCACGGAGCCATTCGCCACCACGTGGGCGCGGCATCAGGGCCAAGCGATGAGGATTGATGCCGCCGACCCAGCGAAGCGATGGCTCAAACATGAATGAACGCTCCAACGTGTTGTAGGGAACCGATCTGCCTCGCGAGCGTCAGCTACCAGCCGAATTTTGCCCGTCGTGGCGACCTACCGGTTTTGGCCGATTGTGCCCCTTGCCGTAGGCCAAACGTGGCCGCGAAGCTGATGTCTATCCCAGAAAAAAGCAGGTGCTGCTTGGGCGCTGCATCCAGGACAGCTGCAGTCCGGCCAGCGCATGCTGAGGCTCCCTCAACTCGATGGGAGACCATCATGGGATCAGTAAACACTGCAACCTGCCAAGTGCCCTGGAACAAGGGCAAGATCGTCGGCCAGAAGGCTCCTTTCAAGCTCAAGGACATTTGGGCGCTGCGGGTGCGGCTGCAACTGGAGGACCGAGTGCGCGATCTGGCTCTCTTCAACTTGGGCCTGGACAGCAAGCTGCGCGGCTGCGATCTTGTCAGCCTGAAGGTCAGGGACGTCTGCCACGGGGAGCAGGTTGCACCACGGGCGACGGTGATGCAGCACAAGACCCAGCGTCCGGTGCAGTTCGAGCTCACGCCTGGAACCCGAGAGGCTGTGCATGCGTGGATCCAGCGCACCGGCCTGCGATCGGACGACTTTCTGTTCCCGAGCCGAATGCGCGGCTCGCCGCACCTCGGTACCCGGCAGTACGCCCGCATTCTTGGTGGCTGGGTCAGAGAACTCGTACTGGATCCTGCCGACTACGGAACGCACTCGATGCGACGGACGAAGGCTACGCTGATCTACCGGCGGATGAGGAACCTCCGCGCGGTGCAGTTGCTGCTCGGCCACTCCAAGCTTGAATCGACCGTCAGATACCTGGGCATCGAGGTGGATGACGCCCTGGAGATCTCGGAGCAAACAGAAATCTGAGCGAGCGTCGATTGAGCAGCGCAGATCCGTCCTCCTTGCTGCGACGGTGAGGCGGATCAATGCGCTGCCGGATGGCTCGATTGCGGCGCACAGCAGACATTCAGCGGGCCGCACCGACTGACCGCAACCAGTCGAGGCTGTGTGGAAACAGCTGCATTGAAGGGGCGCGCAAGATCCGTTGGACCGGCGGACTCAGTTCCTACCGGAATTCTCGGCCGTCTCGACAAGACGCGAGTCGGCTCCTACGACTTCATCTCTGCAATCAGGGTACTTGCGCCGAGGATCTTGATTGCTCGCTTGAGGTTGTAGGCCAGAACCTGCAGATTCATCTCGGTTTTCACGTTCGGCAAGGTCTTCGTCAGGAAGTGCGTGGCCCCCATCCACGCTTTCAGGGTGCCGAACACGTGTTCGATCGTTCGTTGCCTGAACTTTGAGGCCTCGGGCGCAGCATCTAGACGTGCCTGGACCTTTTCCAGGACCTCCTCGTACTCCCATCGACTGATGCGCCTGGCTGGCGCCGGGGTGCACTGCGGCTTCAAGTGACAGCCGCCACAGTTTGATGTCCAGTACTTGCGCAACGCCTTGCCGTCCTCAATGGCGGTGAAACGGTAGATTGCGATCTCGCCCGCCGGACACCGGTACACATCCCGTCGCTTGTCATAGACGAAGTCTCGCTTGTCGAATCTGCCCTCGAACTTGCTGTTCGACGTCAAGGGCTTCGGGACAAGTGTCGCAATGCCCGCACGTTCGCACTCCAGAATCCCGTAGCCTTCGAAGTAGCCTCGATCCGCCAGCACGATTGGTTTGGGGTGTTCGATGGCCTCTTGAGCCGCCTTGGAGATGGCGGCCAGTTGGCCTCGATCGGTTACTGCGTTGGTCACCTCATGGGCGACGATCATGTGGTGTTTTGCATCGACCGCGGCCTGGACGTTGTAGCCTACGACTGCTGAGCCAAGTCGGCTGGTCGCCATCGAGCGGGCATCCGGATCGGTCAGCGAGATCTGTCGCTCTTGCGTGGACTGAAGCTGCCGCTCGATGGCAGAGATTTCACGCGTCTGTCCTTTGATCTTGGCTACCTTTTCCTGGAGGCGCGCAACACGCTCGGGGAGAACCATCGCTGGATCTCGGTCAGCTCGATCAAGTTCGGCAAGGTATCGGCCGATGCTCTGCTCGAGCTGCTGCATCCGCACCTGGAGCTTGTGCTCGTTGAAGTTCTTGTCGCGGTTGTTGACGCCCTTGAACTTGCTTCCGTCCACGGCGATGACGCCGTCGGCAAATAGCTTGAGCCGGCGGCACAAAAGAACGAACTCTCGGCACACCAGACGAATAGCGTCACCATGATCTCTGCGGAAGTCCGCGATAGTCTTGAAATCAGGGGCCAGGCGCCCGGTCAGCCACATCAACTCCACATTGCGCTGTGCCTCGCGCTCCAGGCGTCGACTGGATTGCACTTGGTTCAGATAGCCGTAGATGTAGATCTTCAACAGCACTGAGGGGTGGTACGACGGCCGCCCGGTGGCCGCAGGTTCCGCGCCTTCAAAGCCGAGCTGATAGAGCTTGAGTTCATCGACAAAGACATCGACTACGCGGATGGGGTTCTCTTCTGAGATGTAGTCGTCAAGGCACTCTGGCAGCAGCGTGGTCTGGCTTCGATCCCCTGGCTCGATGAATCGATTCATGTGGCAACCCAGTTCGTGGCGTTGTCTCAATCTAGGCGACGGTATTCACGGATTCAATGCGTTTTCACACAGCCTCAGTCTGAAGCAGCCGCCTAGCACGCACGACATTCCGTATGTCGGCTTCTGGAGCTATGCCCTGACCTATCGAAGCGTCGCCGATACCAGGTCCGCCAGTGTTGAAGCGCCTTAGGCTGGCGCCTTCGAACACCGTAAATCGATCAACGAGAGCGTGCCCACGATCGCCCCACTGGCATGCCACGTAACACGTGGGTCCCGTTTCTTCCACACTGATGCAACAGGCTCTTGTTGGGAAAAAAAGAGCGCCTTCACTGCGCCGGCACGATTCTTCGCGCCTTCACGACGTCGCCCCACATCTTCGTCTCCATGCGGCTCAGTTCGTTCAGTTCCTCCGCCGTGCTTCCCACCGTAACGGCGGACACCGCTGCGAGGCGGTCCTTAACCTCTGGCATCGAGGCCACCGACTGCCAAGCTGTCGTCAATGCCGCGACGACCTCCTGCGGCGTTCCGGCGGGCGCCCAGACCGCGTACCACGCATCGATCACGAATCCGGGAACCGTCTCCCTGACGGTCGGAACGTCGGCCATTCCCTCGACCCTGCGCAAGCCCGTCTGCGCCAAAGCGCGTACCTTACCGCTTGCCACCAACGCGGGCACCTGCGCGGCAGGGCTCATCGAGAGCTGGACCACGTTCGACATCAGGTCGGCGCTGAAATTGCCCGCATAGTTCACCGGCAGAACTTCCGCTCCCGTCTGGTAAGCAAGCAACTGCGATCCGAGATAAGCAGCTGAAGCAAATCCGGTGACACCCATCGCGAGCTTGCCGGGATGCGACTTCGCATAGGCTACGAGGTCCGGAAAGGTCTTGACCGGGACCTGGGCGTTGACCATCCAGACGAAGGGCGAAGCCGCAAATCTGGAGACGGGGGCCAATTCCTTCTGCGGGTCGTACGGCAAATTGGCGACCACGTGAGGATTCATCGTGATCGTCTGATTGAAGGCAAAAAGCAGCGTGTAGCCGTCCGGCTTTGCACGCGTCACCTTCTGAACGCCGATGACGCCGCTGGCACCCACCACGTTCTCGACCACCACCGGCTGGCCCAGTACTTCCGACAACTTCTGCGCTCCGAGCCGACCAATGATGTCAACGCCAGTGCCCGATCCGGCGGGCAGCACCAGCGTGACAGGCCTGGAGGGGTACCTCGCCTGCGAGAAGGCGACCAGGGGCACGCTGAAGCCGGCAGCGGCCAACAGGATTGCGACGTGTCGTCTTGATGCTCTCTTCATGGGTCTCTCTCGTGGTTGTTGTTGCATGTCAGGACAAGCAGCGTCTGGGCGTGCTCATTGGCTGCGGACGGCCCATGCTCAGGCTTCCAGTACCTTGGTGGCTTGCCAATGCAGCAGCCGCAAGCCGTCCTCGGCCTGGATCCAGACCGTCACGAAGGCGTTGTCCATGACCTTGGTCTGCCCGCCTACATCCAAGGTCGTTCGGGTCTTGCCGCTCAACAGAACGACAGGACCGCTGATACGAACGCATTGATCGGAGCGCTGGGCATCGACGAAGCGATATCTCGCTGCCTCGATCGACGCCAGAAAGGCGGCCTTGTCGTCGATCTTGCCGTTCGCGTGGGTATGGAGGTAGTCGTCGGCGAGCATCCGCTCGAGCGCCTCCAGGTCCTGCCGGTACAACGCTTGGTACCTGGCTTCGTCGGCTGCCAGAACCTGTGATTCGAGGGCGAGGTTCTTCATGGTCATGTGTTCTCCGCGACGACGTCATTGCTCAGCACTCCCACGCCTTCGATGTCGATCTCGAAGATGTCGCCGGGCCGCAGCGGCCCCACGCCGCCGGGCGTTCCGGTCATGATGAGGTCACCCGGCATCAAGGTGATCGACTTGCTCAGGTAGGCCACGAGCGCATCGACGCCGAAGAGCAGGTCCGACGTGTCGCAGTCCTGGACGACAGCCCCGTTCAAGCGCCCCCACATCCGGAGCTTCGAGGGATCGACTGATGTTTCGATGCACGGGCCGATCGGCGCGAAGGTGTCGAACGCCTTGCCGATGGTCATGAGCCCCATTTCCATCTCCTGCCGCTGGATCGTGCGCTCGCTCACGTCGTTTCCGCAGGTGTAGCCGAGCACGTACGCCAATGCGTCCGCGCGCGCGACGTTCCTCGCTCTGCGTCCGATCACCGCGACCAATTCGCTCTCGTAGTGAACGACCGTGCTGCCCTCGGGATAGACGATGCGCTCGCCGTGAGCGATCAAGGCGGTGTCCGGCTTCATGAAGAGCGGTGCAATCTCCGGGAGCTGGCGGCCGGTCTCGAGAATGTGGGACTTGTAGTTGAACCCCACGCCAAAGATCCGCGGATGCGCCACCGTCGGTGGCAAGAGATCGAGGCTCGCGAGCGGCCAGGTCCTCTCACCCAGTTCGATCGGCCCGTCGAAGGGCGACTCCTTCAGCGCCCGGACCGTTGCCGGCCCTTCCAGCACACCGAACTGCGGTCGGCCCGCTTCCAGAAACTTGTAGATCTTCATGCCGTCGCTCCTATGGTTGAACCTTGATGGCCAGTTTGCGAACGAACGCCAGCACGCCGTTGCAAAGCAGGACCAGGACCGTCGCCAGGACGATTCCGTAATACACCCCGACCGAGTCGCTCAGTTGCCTGGCCTCTTCGATGCCGTGTCCGATTCCCTCCTTGGCCGCGAGGTACTCGGCAACCAGTGCTGCGCTGACCGCCCATGGCAGGGCGACTTGAAGCCCCGTGAAGATGAAAGGAAGCACGCTCGGAACGACGACATGCCGTGTCAGCTGGAACGAACTGGCGCCGAGCACTCGCGCCGTCATGACCAAGCGCGCATTCACGGTGGCCAGGCCGGCGTAGGTCAGCGAGAAGACGATGAACAGGACCGTCAGTGCGACCAGCATCACCTTGGGCACCCAGCCGGTCCCGAACCAGAGCACGAGCAAGGGAACCAGGCCCAGCTTCGGAATGCTCATGACGGCCGTGATGAACGGTTGCATCAGCATGTCGAGCCGCGGGGCGAGCCTGAGCATGCATGCGACGGCGCATCCGCACACGGAGCCGATGGAAGTGCCCGTCAGCAGCAACTGGCTGGTAGCGGCAAGGTCGGCAAAGAGCCTCCCTGCCAGCAGCTCTGTCCAGATCCGCCCGGCAACCTGCCCCATGCCTGGCACCCAGTAATCGCCAACCCAACTGCTCGCGAACGCCCACAGCGACGCGAAAGCGACGAGGCCCAGCGCTTTTGCAAGAAGCATCTCTTGCTTCGTCATGGGTGGCCGGCGCTTCGCAAACAATTGCGAACGGCGTCGTAGTGCCCCGCGAACGTCGGTGCCTTGAAGATCAGCTCCGGGTCGCGCGGACGATCGATGTCGATGCGGCGCTCCAGCACGACTTGCCCGGGAGAACCCGACAGCACGATGATGCGATCGCCGAGCGCGATGGCTTCGTTGATGTCGTGCGTGACGAACAGAATCGTCTTCTTCTCGGACGCCCACAGCTCGAGCAAGTCGGATTGCAATTGCGCCCGCGTCTCGGCATCGAGCGCGCCGAAGGGCTCGTCCATCAGGACGACCGGCGGGTTGTAGGCGAGCGTGCGGGCCAGGGAGGCGCGCTTGCGCATGCCGCCCGACAGCTGATGCGGGTAGTGCTTCGTCCACTGCGACAGGCCGACCTGGTCGATCAACCGTCGCACCCGATCGACATCCGATGGCGAAGGCTTGCCGACCAGCGTGAGCGGGAACATCACGTTGTCCCACACGGTGCGCCAGGGCAGCAGGTTGTCGTCCTGGGTGACGTAGCCGATCTGGCGGCTGCTGCCGGGGTTGGGCGGCATCTCGGCGCCGCCCACGACTTTCCCTCGAAAGGCGATCTGACCTGCAGAAGGCTGCAGCGTCTGGGCCACCAGGTTCAGAAGCGTCGATTTGCCAGCGCCCGACGAGCCCATGACGGTCACGAACTCACCCTCCCGGACGCTCAGGTCCAGGTCGCGCAGGATCCAGCGGCGTTCGTCGACATCGTGCGTGCCGTACGAGATTCCCAGCCGCCGCAACTGCAGCAGCACGTCGGCCAGGGCTCTTTCGGGGATGTCTCTTTTCATGGTCATGCTCCGACGGTGTGCGCACCTTGCGACGGGCTGGTTTGCCACCTCAGCAGTCGCTTCTGGATCAGCGACAGGACGGCGCTCACCGAAAGAACGATGAGCATCACGGTCACGAGCGCCACGAACACCAGGGTGGTGTCGAAATCAGTGGCGCCGAACTGCGCCAGGTAACCGAGGCCGCGGTTCGACGAAATGATTTCTCCGACGATGGCACCAGCGATGGCATAGGGAACGGCCACGCGCAGGCCGCCGAACACGTACGGGACGACGGCAGGCCAGACCACATGCCTGAGCAACTGCGATTCAGAGGCACCGAAAACACGCGTCGACAGCAAGAGCTTCTGATCGACAGCGTCGACCCCGTCCAGCGTGCTATAGAAGACGATGAAGAAGATGGCTGCCGCCACCAAGGCGACCTTCGCCCCAGGCCCGACCCCGAGCCACAGGATGAACAGAGGCACGAGCGCCGTTTTGGGAATGGCATACCCTATGGCGGCGACGCCCAGGAATGCCGCGCGCGAGAAGGGATGCCGACGAAGTGCCATCGCGACCGCGCAGCCAGGTATCGCACCGAGGAGGAAACCGCCCAATGCCTCGCCGAGCGTGAACCGCCCATGAAACCAGAGGTCGCCGTTCAGCATCAGCATCCAGATTCTTTCCAGGACTAGCCACGGCGAGCTGATCCAGTAGGCCCCGCGGAGCCGGCCCACGGCCTCCCACGCGATCAGGACCGCGCAGGCCAGAACGATCCTGTCCGTCCAAAGGCGACGACGATTCACTTTGGCTCCACCTATTTGCCGGAGCCGACGAAGTCGTCGGTGTAGAGGCTCTTGGCGAGCGCCTTGAGTGCTGCCTTGTCATCCTGCGGACCGAACATCACGTCCACGGTGTGCTCGAAAGCTTTTCCCATCGGCATCGATCGCGCCGGGGTGTTGCGTTGAAAACTCTCGAACGCCTGCTTCAGAAGCTCGGGGTCCATCTTCTCGAAGCGCTTGGATAGCAACGCCAGTGCCTTCTGGGGCTCAGCAGTGATGAGCGCGAGACTCCGGTCGAGCGCGCCGACCATGTGGCGGCAGGTGGCGGCGGCGCTGCGGCAGAAGCCGTCGCGGGCGACCAGCACGTTGTAGGTTGTCGGATTCACCTCGGGGAAATCGCCTCTGGGCCCGCTGATCCAGAGATGGGCGCCTCGCCGCACGGCTTCCAGCGTGAAGGGGCTGGAAAAGACAAAACCGTCGACCTCCTTCTTCTGCAAGGCTGCGTCCATTCCGGGCGGCGCAATGAAGACCAGGCGGATGTCCCTGTCGGCATCGATGCTCGCCTGTCGGGCGACGAATCGCAGATAGGCATGCGGCAGACCATTGGCGGCATCCACGGCCAGCGTCAGGCCCTTGAGTGCGCGGGCCCTGTCCATCGGTGTCTTGGCGGAGGCCAGGCGTTCGGCCGTTGCCGCCGACAGCACGATCTCGGTGGTCGCATTTTCCTGGAGGCCGGCGATTGCCAGCGTCTTCTGGCCGCGCTGGGCCGCGCGCAGTTGAATGAGTCCGGCGATCGTGGTGAAGTCGCTGCTGCCGCCGATCAGCGCATTGAGCGCCGCAGGGCCCGCCAACTGGCTGATCTCGACATCGAGGCCTGCATCCTTGAAATAGCCGGCATCCTGAGCGATGTAGACCGGCGCGAAAAGGATGGAGACAGCGGGAAGCACCAGTTTTGCCTTCGCGGGTTGGGCGGTCGCGGCCAGCGCTGCCGCGGCCATGACCACGCCGATGGCGGCGTCCCTCAGATACTTGTTGAGCATGCCTTGTCTCCTTGTTCGAATGGCTTACAGGATGGAATCGGGCCGTCGCATCAACTCGACTTCGGGAACGCCATCGCGCAGCTTCTGCAACATCTCGTCCGCGTCGAACTCGATCCCGATGGGGTTGCGCTTGAACGCTTCGCTCCCGAGCCAGGCATTGGTTGCCTTGGCATCGGGGAAGCTGTCCACCTGCAGCTCGATCTGATTGCCCTCGGGGTCCGCGTAGTAGAAGGAGACCGTGGGCCCGTGATTGATCGACCGATGGGGAACGATCCCGAGTTGTCGAAGGCGCACGAAGTTGTCGAGCAGGTCGGCCAGCGAGTCGTAGGCGAAGGCCGTGTGGAAGTAGCCGGCGCGGACCGTCCCATCCTGCGGCGGATAGTCTTGAAGTCCGATCAACGCGATCCGATGGTGCTCATCGTCGTAGGTCAGAAATGCGACCTTGTCGGAGGCGTGGGCGACATGCGCCCCGAGAACCTTGCAATACCAATCGATGAGCTCGCTCAGGTGGTTGGTACGCAATGCGATGTGGGCCAATCGCCGCGGCGATTTCGTGGCGACTGCAGGGGTTGATTTCACGCGTGTACCTCCGGATGTTGTGACTCAGACTCTGCCGCCCGCTTGTCTGCTTTCGACGCGAAAGCGCCGATCACTTGCGCCATCGTTCGGTCGGGATGGGGCATGGCGTCTTTGGCGCGCCATGCGACATGGCCATCGGGACGTACGAGAACGGCACCGCGCGGTGAGATTTCGTAGAGGTCATGGAAAGCGCCCAGGTGGTCCAGCAGGTCGCGATGCGCACCCACGACGAAAGCCTGTGACCGAATGCCGGCCTTGGAGGCAGCCCTTGCGAACGCTTGGACCCAGGGCTGCGCATCGCGGCCAGCGAGAAGGGTGAAGCGCAGATCCTTGAACAGATCCACCGTCGAGATCGTGGGTCCGCCTTCGGGCAGCTTCAGCCAGCAGTGCGGTGCGCGCCCGCCTGGTGCGGCGGTCGCATCATAGGTATTGACGTCGCGGGGCTGCGCCGGATTTCCTTCATCGAAGACCAAAGGCGACCGGTAGGCGTAGCCGAACGTCTGTCCGTAGTATTCGAAGTGTTCCCGTTGGCCCGGGATCGCATCGCGCATGTGCGAGATGTCGTCTTCGCAGAAGTCTTCATGCGTCTTCATGATGCCGCCCAACCCCGCGGATTCCATGCGTCGCGCGTTGCGCACGCTTTGCGCCACGTTGAACCGGATCACGGGCAGGCGCTCGGCTTCGTAGGAGTCGAGGATGTCTTCGTCGGCCACGCCCTGGAGGACCAGCGCGAGTTTCCAGCACAGGTTGTGGACATCGCCGATCGCCGTGTTCATGCCCTGTCCGCCGGTGGGTGGCAAGGGATGCGCGGCGTCGCCTGCAAGGAAGATTCTTCCGACGCGCAACTTCTCCGCGATGCGCGCTTGCATTCGCCATGCGCGAACGTCCTTGACCTGCAGTCGAAGGTCCTCCACGCCGATGGCGGATTTCACAATGTCGGCGCAACGCTCGGGGGTGAAGTCTTCTGGCGTGTTTTTGGTGGCGTCGTAGCCGAAGTTGTAGGTCCAGCGGTTGCGACCGTCCAACGCGATCATCACGCCGACGGTCGCAGGGTTGTAGATCCACCAAAGCAGGTTGGGACGATTCACCACCCACGGCCACAGGTCTGCCTCGAAGTAGACGCCGATCTGATGGCCGAGCGCCGCGTCGCCGCCTAGAGGAACGCCCAGCTGCTCGCGAATCGCGCCGCGTGCGCCGTCGGCTGCGATCGCGTAGCGTGCGCGAACGATACGCGTCGCCCCATCGCCTGTAGTGATCTTCGCCGAGACACCCTGCTCATCCTGCTCGAGGTCTTCCAGCAGGGTCCCGAACATGACATCGACACTGGCCTGATCGTCCGCGGCGCGTCGCAGAACCGGCTCGAGCGCGTCCTGGGGGCAGGATGTCTTCGCGCTCGGGCCATAGGTTTCGAAGAGTCGATTCCGCTGCCGATCGGCACAGGTTCGGATCTCGCCGATCACCTCGCCGACAACGGACCGCACGAAGATGATGCCCTGGTTCCGATCGTGCGGAATACCGCGGGCGCGAACCGCATCCTCCAGCCCCCAAGTTCTGAAGATCTCCATCGTCCTCGCGCTGACCACGTGGCCGCGCGGATGAAAGCTTGTCGATGGATGTTTTTCGACGAGAAGCGTGCGTACCCCACAGCGTCCCAGCGCGATGGCCGCTGCCAACCCGCAGGGGCCGCCGCCCACGATCAGAACCTCGTAGCTGGGGGCAGCCGCGTCTCCCGATTGCTTCACCATGATTTGAATCCGCTTCTTTCATTGATTGACTATCAGTCAGTCTAAGATGGAGATGGCAAACCGCAGTTGCTGGTTTTCCCTGAGGCTCGCGAAGCCCTTGTGCACGAGCAGACATATGATCGAAACGATGACTGACACTGCGATTTCTCACGTTCGCCCCCACGGGGAAACGCCCGAGCGGCAGCCTTCGGGTAAGCAACGAATCCTGGAAACGGCGGAGCGTCTTTTTGCGACCCGAGGGTTTCTGGACGTCTCGGCCGCAGAGATTGTTCGCGAGGCGGGCGTCGCTCACGGTCTGCTCTTTCATCACTTCGGATCGATGGAAGGTCTGTATGCCGAGGTCAGCAGGGCGGCGGCGCAGCAGATGAACGAAGCGCAGCAGCATTCGTTTCGCGGCCGGACTGCGCGTGACCGGATCGCATCGTTCTTGCGCGCGCATCTGAAGGCCGTCAAAAGTCGGCAGGGCGACGCGCTTTTCAGGGCCCGCTCTCACAACCTCGCGATCAATGCCGATGTCGCCGACATCTGGGAGGCTTCGCGTCAGCAAGCAATCGGTCGAATATGCGAGGTCTTGGGAATACCCGAACCCACTAAGAAGGTTCGAGCGTGCCTGCGAGCCTGGATTGGATTTCACGACCAGCTCGTCCTGGCCTGGCTTGCCGATCGCTCAGTGAGCGAATCTGAAGTTTTGGAGTTGACGCTTCGTCAGCTTGGCCACTTGGCTTCCGAGGTGCTGTCCGTAGACCTCGATCGGACTGCCTGAGGCCGCCCGCCCGACACCTCGATCTGCGCCTGCGCGATGCATCCTCGGGCCAACGTGGTCCGCGCTCCCAATCTGCGAAGGCGCGTCAGTCCAGCTTGATGTTGGCTTGCCTGATCACCCTGCCCCACATCTGCCGGTCGGCATGGATGAAGGCGGCGAACTCTTCTGGCGTGTCGCATCGCAATTCGCCGCCGTACTCGCGCCACTTCTTTGCCAGTTCCTCGGACTGACAAGCCTTCCGCATGGCGGCGCTGAGCTTCTCAAGGATGGGTTTCGGCGTGCCGGCCGGCGCGAGGATGCCCTGCCAGGCGATCGGGGCGTAGTCTGGCAGTCCTGTTTCTGCGAAGGTGGGCACGTCCGGAAAACTTGCATGCCGCTTGTTGCCGGTAATGGCCAGCAGTTTCAGGCGGCCTGCGCGGATGCTCCCGGCGGCAGCGGGCAGGCCATCGAACATCGCCTGCACCTGTCCCGCGATCAGGTCGGTGTAAGGGCTGCTGCTGTTGTAGGGCACCAGGTTGGTCTTCACACCCGCAGCATTGTTGAACCACACGGCCGACAGGTGCGAATAGCTGCCGATGCCCGCGGTTGCGACCGCCACCGAATCGGGCTTGGCCTTGAGTGCCGCGATGAGTGCACGCGCATCTTTCGCCTCGACGCCGGGCGTGGCGATGAGCCCCGTGTTCAGCACGCCCAGCAGGCTGACCGGCGCGAAATCCTTCTCGGCGTTGAAGGGCAGCTTCGAGTACAGGTGGGGCACCACCGACAGCGAACTGGTCGTGCCGATGTACAGCGAGTAGCCGCCGGCCGGCGCCTTGGCGGCCACCTCGGTGCCGATGATGTTCGAGGCACCAGGCCGGTTTTCCACATAGAAGGTCTGGCCCAGGATCTTCGTGAGTTCGGCGGCGATCTCGCGCGCATTCGCATCGGGCCCGCTGCCCGCAGGAAAGGGGGCAATAGATTGCGCACATCTCGGCCTTCATGCCGCTGGCCGCGGGCGACGTGATCGTCACCGGCACGCCCGGCGGCGTGGGCGCCAAGCATACGCCGCCCGTGTGGATGAAGGCGGGAGACATCGTCGAAGTGGAAGTCGACGCGATCGGTAAGCTGCGCAATGGAGTGCGTGCGGAATGAGGCTGGCGGGAAACATTTGAATGGCAGCAACAGCTAACGATGCTGAAAGACAGCTGGTGGGCCAACTGACGATACCCAAAGGCACGGAAACACCCCTCTATCGGCGACTGAGAGCGCAGTGCAAACGGTAGGAACACGCTGCGCCTAGGTCGGCACTTCGACCCTGCGAACGGCAGGTATGCAGCGATTGCCGGCATCCCTCGGCCTCACGCGAGTGGGCACTATCGGCCAGGACCCGACATTGAAAACCGACACCGATGTCGGTCTTCATTCAAAGGGAACCGCTGTCTTTTTGAAATCAAAGACATACGCCCGCACCGATCATTCAAAGTGGAACTCGTGTTTCACTCAAATGGAATCCCTGGGATTTGCATCACTGGTTTGGAATTTTCGGCCGGCGTATTAGATCAAGGCGTGGCTGGCGACTCGCCCGCGCTGGCACGTGCACTTCCATTCCGACCTACAGCTCCTGACTTAATCGGGTCGAATGTTTATTCGCCCTCATCACCGACAAGAGCCCCCCACCGCGGCTCATTCTCCAGCGTCAAGCAGCTCGTGCAACGCATCGAGCTCTCACCACCGCTTACAACCCCCGATGCCAGCCCTTCGAGTGGACCGCCATCGCCGTTCGGTCCTTGAAAAGCTACATCGACTTTGCTCACGTATCAACGGGACCGCGCACTAGCGTGCGAGGAGCCTCGAAGCGGATTCAGCGAATGACGAATGCCACATTGGCCAACACATAGCCGACGGGCAAGAACACGCCGCCTCCCACGTATTGCAACTCCAGCGAGTCCTGCGGCCCTCCGGAAATCGACCCGGCCGTCCCGAGGGTGGTCGAAGTGCGGCGCGTGCCGAGTTGGATAACTGAGCCCGCCTTGGCAACGGCCACCTTCACGCCGTCGGCGCTGCTCGCGACCGCAGTCCAGGCACCGGCGTCGCTGGTCGCGCGCCAGATCTGGCCGCTGTCGCTGGACTCGTAGAGGCGGCCGCCGCTGGTGGCGGCCACGACGTAGCGGCCGTCGGCGGACGTGGCGATGCCTCGCCAGTCCCGGTTGACGCTCTGCACTCCCCAAGTGGTACCCGAATCGGTGGAAACCCAGATGGCGCCCGTGTCCGCGGTGGCGTACAGGATGCTGCCGTCGGCCGACGCCGCGGCTGACCACCAGAACTGGCCGCTCGCGCGCGGGGTCCAGCTCACGCCATAGTCTGTCGAGACATACAGCTGGGCGCCATTGGTGGCCGCCACCAGAACCCGGCCATCGGCCGAAGAGGCCACGGCGCGCCAGGCGCGGTTCGAATCACGCGCCGTCCAGCTGCTGCCGCCGTCCGACGAAGTCCAGATCTGCCCGAGGTAGGCAGTCGCGACCAGGCGCGACCCGTCGGCGGAACTGGCCACCGCGCTCCAGGCTCGGGACGATCCGTCGTTGGACCACGTGCCGCCGCCATCGGTCGAGCGGAAAATCGCACCGCCGTTGGTTACGGCGACCAGCGCAAGTCCATCGCTGGAAGAAGCGACGCCACTCCAGACCTGTCCAGTGAGGCGCAGGACCCAGTTCGCGCCGGAATCGCTCGAGGTATACAGCTCTCCGCTGGTGGACACTGCCGACAGACGGGTGGCATCGGCGGACGAGGCCAGGCCGCTCCAGCTACCGGTGGGCGCCGCCGAGCGCCAGTCCAAGTCCGTTCCGCCGGGCAGGCCGCGCGTTTCGATTCGCTGCCCTGCGTTCTGCGCGATGGTCCACCCGCCGCTGCCCACCCCCACCACCTTGATCCAATCGCCCACTGTGGGCGCGGGCGGCAGCGTCAGCGTGACGCCGGCGCTCGCATTCGCCTGATAGCCGGTGTTCGACTCGGTCTGGACACTCGAGGCGGTGACGCTGACCCAGCGCGTGTCGGCTGGCGCGGCCGCGCACACGTAGGCCGTGGCCGTGACTTCTGCGGCATCGAGCACGCCGTTGGCGTTCAGGTCCAGCCCGGACTGCACCCGTTGACCGCCATAGGCGCAGGTGCCGCCCGGTGCTTCGGCGGCGAATGCGAGCAGGCTGTCGCGGCCATTCGACCCCGCAGCGCCTGTCGCACCCGGCTTACCGCCGCAGACGTAGGCCGAGCTGGTCACCTCCGCATCCTCAAGGACGTCATTGCGGTTCAGGTCCTTGCCGGCCAGCACCTGCGAGCCGCCATGTGCGCAATTGCTGCCGGCGGGCTCGGCCCGCATGCGCACCAGCGTGCTGAGGCCATCCACCGCAGCGGTGGCGTTGCAGATGTACTGGGTGGACGTGACTTCGCTGTCCGCGAGCACGTGATTGTTGTCGGCGTCCAGGCCGGCCTCGACGCGTGCGCCGCCCAAGGTGCAGTTGACGCCGACCGCCTCCGGCTTGACGCGCATCAGCACAGTGGATTCGCCGGATGGGCTGGATGGGCCGGCGGGCGCCGGCGCGGCGGGCTGCTGCGCGGGGGGAACGAAGAATGCCGGGTTACCCGCACCACCTCCACCTCCGCCGCAGGCGAACAGTGCCAGAGAGGCGGTCAGCCCTGCGGCTAGACGGGCATTGCGAATGATGTGGCAGGCGGGTCTGGACGAAGGCATGAGCGGGTGCAAATGGATATACGAGGCGCGAGTTGTGCTGCGCGGCGAAACGTAACGCAACGGATTGTAAGTAATTGATGCCGCGCAATGGAATCCCAGAAGCTGGTGGAGGGACGCGCGGCACGAGCCTGGAACTGCGGAGCGCGCAGTACTCGAGCGCGACGGCAAGCTGAGCATCGTCAAGCGGCGGTCCTGACTGAACCTCCTTTCTCCATTCGCCGCGTAAGAAAGCGCCGACCCAGAGCAACGGCAATTGCTTCGCTCGCGAAGGTGGCCACCGAGAGCACTCTAGACCTTGCTGACTTCCTCTCATCCCAAGGCAAGGAGAACGCAATGAGCAGCAACACCCGCGTCGGCAGCACTGGAGACGGCAGCCGACCCACCACCAGCGGCGGAGTGGACAACATTGGCGGCGCCGGGTCCTTCACCGCGCGCGAGACCAATGCTGGCGAAGACGTCGCAGGCCCCACGCCACGCGAACGCATGCAGGACAAGAAAAAGGACGTAACGGCCACGAAGCACGACGACTCCGCGCCCTTCGGCCTGACCGAGGATCTCACGCCCCAGACCAATCGCGAACCCGGCCAGGGCTGAACGATCCCGTTTTTCGGCATGGCTGCGCCCCGTCGCCTCTCCGTCAGTTCGTCGTCACCGCGCGGCGCGCTGGCCGTCGAGGCGGCCAATGGCGAAACCGCCCTTCTCATCGTTGACATGATCAGCTGCTGGGATTTTCCCGACGCCGACAAGCTGCTGCTCGCGGCAGTGGAGGTCGCCTCGCCCATCGCCGCACTGAAGCGGCGGTGTAAGTCAAGGGGTGTGCCGGTGATCTATGCCAACGACAACCGCGGGCGCTGGCGTTCCGACTTCAGCGCGCTGGTCGACCTTTCCATGACCGGGAGCGGCCAGGGTCCGGCCGTGACTGCCAGCCTCGCGCCGGACCATGACGACTACTTCGTGCTCAAACCTCAGCAGTCGGCCTTCGTCGCCACCCCGCTCGAGCAGCTGCTGGACGCGCTGCAGACACGCCGGCTCATCGTGACAGGCGTGGCGAGCGACCAGTGCGTGCTGAGCACGGCCACCGATGCCCGCATGCGCGGCTTCGAGGTGGTGCTTCCGAAGGACTGCACCGCCACGCAGACGGCGCGGCGCCAC
>Ga0157370_10004021_pt1 | contig 17089 bp, 10 predicted proteins | sample C35metaG_FD_113463 | JGI IMG/M metagenome (GOLD analysis project Ga0157370, IMG submission 113463) | Corn rhizosphere microbial communities from Kellogg Biological Station, Michigan, USA - C3-5 metaG | ecosystem: Host-associated > Plants > Roots > Rhizosphere > Soil | place: USA: Michigan...
CCTGCGCGCTCGTCATCTCGTAGCGCCACCATGCGCGCACCGAGCGCACGTCGAGCAACGCCGCTGCCGAGTGACGCAACGCCGTGCCGATGCTGCGGATGCCGCGGACGACCTGGTGGGCGACCTGGGAGACTAGGCCGTTCGATGCGATCGCCGACAACACGCCCGAGGCGGAACTGGCCGGCGCCGCCGCGGACGTGCTGGAGGCCGGCGGGATCGCCAGCGCGCCGGCTGCGGCAATCGCGCGCAGCGTGTCCTCCATTTGAGCGCGCGACTTCGGATCGCCGAGCACTTGCAGCGCGCTTTTTGCTTGCTGGGGGGTCAGTGCGACGGTGGAGGGATTGGAGACCGGCTGCGCCGCTGCCGGGCTGGAAGCCGACGCGGCATAGGCGGACGAAACATAGAACGACAAAAAGAGCAGAACGGCGAACAATAATTTACGCATAGAGACGTGAGCAGGAAACGGCAACGTGGGATCGCAAGCCGGGCAGGCACGCCGCGGCTCGCTAGATGCCCCTCTGACTTCGTTCTCGCCCAAACGATCCCCAAAACGGGGCCGTCGCGCCACTTCTAAACGTCAAGCCACGATAACGCGCGGCTGGCCCCCTATCACTTCGCCAATCACCGCGGCATAGGCAAACCCTTCGGCACGAAAGCAGGCGAGCACGTCCTCGACGGCGTCCGGGGCACAAGCAGCCAGCAAGCCCCCGGAAGTTTGCGGATCGGTAAGCAATGCGCGTGCCTCCTCTGGCAGCCCCGCCTGCAGTTCGACGTCGGCCCCATACGAGGTCCAGTTGCGGGCCGATGCCCCCGTCACGAGCCCGCGCGAGGCAAGCGCCGCAACCCCGGCCAGCAACGGTACGTCCCGATAATGCAGACGAATGCCGCACTGCGCGCCGCGCGCCAATTCGAGCGTATGACCCAGCAGGCCGAAGCCCGTGACGTCCGTTAGCGCATGCACGTCGGGCATTTCGGCAAGCGCGATACCGGGGCGGTTCAGGCGCGTGGCGGAATCGATCATCGCCGCATACCCGCCCTCGTCGAGCTCGCCTTTTTTGAGGGCTGCCGACAGCACTCCAACGCCGAGCGGCTTGCCGAGGACGAGCACATCGCCCGCGCGCGCCGTGCTGTTGCGCTTGACGCGGGCCGGATGGACGATGCCGAGCGCGGCCAAGCCGTAAATCGGCTCGACCGAATCGATCGAATGTCCTCCCGCGATCGGGATGCCCGCCTCGGCGCAAATGCTTTCGCCACCGCGCAAAATCGCCGCGATCGTCTCGTGCGGCAGCACGTCGATCGGCATACCGACGATCGCCAGCGCAAGAATCGGACGCGCGCCCATCGCATAGAGATCGGACAGCGCGTTGGTGGCGGCGATACGCCCGAAGTCGTAGGGATCGTCGACGATCGGCATGAAGAAATCCGTCGTTGCGACGATCGCCTGCTCGTCGTTGAGACGATAGACAGCGGCATCGTCCGCCGTTTCCCTGCCGACGAGCAAATCGGCGAACACGGCTGCCGGCATGGGCGCCGCAGGCTGCGCCGCCAGCAACTGCGCGAGCACGCCCGGCGCAATCTTGCAGCCGCAGCCGCCTCCGTGCGAAAGGCTCGTCAAGCGCGGCATCCCGACTCCTTTTGAATGTGCGTTTTCGTCATATCGATCGTTCATACACTGCCTTGTTTATCCCCGTTCCAATACCGCCATTTCTCTCACGAGCACGAGCAGCATCGACAAGCTCGCGCCACCCGATGCGCGTTGCTCCGCCACCAACCGCGCGAAGCGCTCCAATTGCGGCGCGCGTTGCCCACGCCAAGCCGCCGCGATCGTTTCAGCCGATGCGCGGCCGCCCGCATGGGCGAGCGCACTCGCCGTGAGCGTACGCTTGAGCCTTGCGAGCTCGGCCAGCGCGGCCGCGCGCGCAAGCATGTCCCAATGCGTGTGCGTGGGCAATGCGCTTGCGCGCTCGCCGATGAAACCGTAATCGAGCATCGTCCCGAGCGCGAAATAAACGCCCGCCACGAGTTCGAGCGGCTGCGCGGCGCTCGAGGCCACCTCCGCAATGTCGAGCACGGCCGCCGAAATTTCTCCGCTCGCGACACGCCCGGCCAGTTCGGCATCGACGCCGGCCTGCTCGAGCACGTGCTGACGCGCGTCGAGCGCTTCCAGCTCGGCACTCGGCAGCAGCGCCGGCAGGCGCGCGGCAAGCCGCGCTGCCGCTTCGCGGCAACGCTCGATGAGCGCCGCGACGTCCTCGCCGTCGCTCATCGCTTGCGCGCTCCGCGATTGCAATTGTCGCAGGAACCAGAGCGCCGAGCGTTCGAGTAGCCGCGCGACATCCACGAACATCTTCGCTTGGACGTCGTCCGGGACGCGATTATCCAGTGCGTCGATACGCTGCCAGACATCGTCGATGCCGAAGACGTCGCGCGCCATGATGCATGCGCGGATGATATCGCTGGCCTTTGCATCGGTCTCTTCCTGCAACCGATGCACGAACGTGCTGCCCACGCGGTTGATGAGCGCATTGGCCACATGCGTCGCGAGAATTTCCCGCTTCAGCGGGTGTCGCCCGGCGGCATCGGCAAAGCGCGTTTGCAATGGCTTCGGGAAGTAGTCGCGCAGCATATCGGCAACGAGCGGGTCCTCCGGCAGGTCCGAATCGAGCAACTCGTCGTAAAGCCACATCTTGCTGTAAGCGAGCAGTACGGCCCGTTCCGGTGAAGTCAGACCGAGCTTCGCTGCTTGCCGTTCGGCGATTTCTTCGTCGTTCGGCAGGAATTCGATCGCTCGATTCAAGCGTCCTATACGCTCCAGCGAACGCATGAGCCGGGCCTCCGCCTCGAGCAACTCGGGGGCGTAGCGTCCCGCGATCGATAGCGCCTGCGTTTGCTGATAGTTGTCGCGTAAGACCAGCAGCCCCACCTCGTCGGTCATCTCCGCGAGCAGCGCGTTGCGCTGCTTTTCGGTCATCTCGCCTTCGGCCACGACGAGCCCGAGCAAAATCTTGATGTTGACTTCATGGTCGGAACAATCGACGCCGGCCGAATTATCGATCGCATCCGTGTTGATGCGCCCGCCTTTTTGCGCATATTCGATGCGGCCCAGTTGCGTGAGGCCCAAATTGCCACCCTCCGCGACCACTTTCACGCGCAATTGCGCGCCGTTTACGCGCACGCCGTCGCTGGCCCGATCGCCCACTTGCGCGTGCGTCTCGCGTGTCGCCTTCACATAGGTGCCGATTCCACCGTTGTAAAGCAGATCGACCGGGGCCAGTAAGATCGCGCGAATGAGCTCGTTCGGTGCAAGCGCCGTCGCTTGAATGCCGAGCACGGCCTGGACCGCGGGCGAGATCGGAATCGCCTTGGCCGTGCGGGGAAAGATACCGCCGCCGGCCGAGATCTTCCCGGTGTCGTAGTCGGCCCAGCTCGAGCGCGGCAGCGCGAACAGGCGCTCGCGTTCGACAAAGGTCGTTTCCGGATTCGGATCGGGATCGAGAAAGATGTGTCGATGATCGAACGCGGCCACGAGCCGGATATGGCGCGAGAGCAGCATGCCGTTGCCGAATACGTCGCCCGACATGTCGCCGATGCCCACTACCGTGAAATCGGTCGTCTGCGTATCGACGCCGATCTCCCGGAAATGGCGCTTCACGGATTCCCAGGCGCCGCGCGCCGTGATGCCCATCTTCTTGTGATCGTAGCCGACCGATCCGCCGGAGGCGAATGCATCGTCGAGCCAGAAACCGTACTGGCGCGCGATCGCATTCGCGTAGTCGGAGAACGTGGCCGTACCCTTGTCGGCCGCGACGACGAGATAGGGATCGTCGCCGTCGTGGCGCACGACGTCGGGCGGCCCGACGATCGCACCGCCTTCGCGGTTGTCGGTGACGTCGAGCAAGCCTCGCAAAAACGTCTGATAGCACGCGATGCCCTCGCGCAGGGTGGCTTCGCGATCGCCGCCCACGGGCGGATTCTTGACGACGAAGCCGCCCTTCGACCCGACCGGCACGATGACCGTATTTTTGACCATCTGCGCCTTCATGAGCCCGAGCACTTCGGTGCGGAAATCCTCGCGCCGGTCCGACCAGCGCAACCCGCCGCGTGCGACGCGCCCGCCTCGCAGATGCACGCCCTCAACGCGCGGCGCATACACCCAAATCTCGAACATCGGCTTCGGCTCGGGCAGCCCCGGCACGCGCGACGGATCGAGCTTGAACGAAATGTACGGATACGGCGCGCCCGCGGCATCTCGGCGGAAATAGTTCGTGCGGACCGTGGCATCGATGACGCCCAGAAACTGCCGCAGGATCCGGTCTTCGTCGAGATTGGGCACTTGATCGAGCGCGGCTGCGATGCCTTGCTGCAATTGCTCCGCGCGCGTGGCACGGGCCGCTCCGAGCACCGGATCGAAGCGCGTGAGGAACAGATCGACGAGCCCGCGCGCAAGCGCGGGATTGCCCGTCACCGCGCGTTCGATATACGCGTCGCTGAAGGTCGAACCCACCTGCCGCAAGTACTTCGCGTATGCGCGCAGAATCGATACTTCGCGCGCTGCAAGCTGGGCCCGCAGTACGAGCCGATTGAAGTCGTCGTTCTCGACATCGCCGGCCCAAACCTGCGCGAACGCTTCTTCGAACAGCGCCTTCACGCGCTCGATGTCGAACTCCACGTCGTCGGTCAATTCCAGGCCGAAGTCGTGCACCCATGCGGGCGCCGCACCGGGCGGCTCGATCAGATACGGACGCTCCTCGTCTACGCGCACCCCAAGGTGCTCGAGCATCGGCAGGCTGCGCGAGAGTGCGATCGATTGGCCGACCCGATAGACCTTGAATCGACATGCGCGCGGCGCCGCTTCGATAGGCCGGTATAGGTTCATCGAAAGCGTTTCGCTACGACGGGCCGCTTCCATGAGCTCGATATCGCGTACGGCCGTCCGCGCAGCGTAATCTTCGCGATACCCAGCCGGAAACGAATCGCCGTAGCGTTGCAGCAGACGGTTGCCCTCTTCTTCGCCGAAACGCTCGAGCAGTGCGCCGGCGAGATCGTCCTGCCAGCGGCGCGTCGCGTGCACGAGCCGCGCTTCGAGCTCTTGGGTGTCGACTTCGGGCAGCACGCCCGTATTCGTGCGCACGACGATGTGGATGCGCGCGAGCGGCGACTCGGACAGCAGCGGCGTGAATTCGACACTCGTTCCGTTGAACGCGTCCGCAAGCAACTTCGCGATGCGCCTTCTCAAGTCGGTGTTGTACTTTTCGCGTGCGACAAAAATCAGGCACGAGACGAATCGTTCGAACCGGTCGCGCCTCACGAACAGCCGCGTGCGCTGGTGCTCCTGCAAACGCAGGATGCCGAGTGCGACGTCGTACAACTCGTCTTCGCTCGTTTGAAATAGCTCGTCGCGCGGATATTGCTCGAGTACCGTCACGAGCGACTTATGCAAATGCCCTTTCGCGAGAAAGCCCGGGCGCTGGACGACGTTCGCGCATTTGCGCCGCACGATTGGAATATCGTTGATCGAGCACGTATAGGCCGTCGACGTGTACAAGCCGAGCATGCGCCGCTCGCCGATGAGTTTGCCATCGGGGCTCAAGAGCTTGACGCCGACGTAGTCGAGATAGCCGGGCCGATGCACGGTCGCGCGCGAGTTGGCCTTCGTCAGGAAAATCGGCATGCCGTCATCGATGATCGCCCCTGCCGCATGGGGCAGCGGCGTCAGGTCGGGGGCATCGGCAAGCCGCAGGTTCTCGCGCAAGATGCCGGTGCCTGTGCCGGGCACGCCGCGCAGCGCGAAATCACCGTCGTACGGCACGAGTTCGTAGTCGCGCAATCCGAGGAACGTGAAGTGATCGGCCACCATCCATTCGACGAATGCACGTGCTTCGGCCGCCTCGCCGCCCGCTTCGCGCGCGGCCAGCGTCTTAATCGTCTCTTGCGCAACCGCCTGCATCTTCGGCCAATCCTCGACGGCGGCCCGCACGTCGCCCAGCACGCGCGCAATGTTGGTGCGCAGCGCAGCCAGTTTTGCCGCCTCGCTGCAGCGATCGATCTCGAAGTGAATGAACGACTCCAAGTGCGAACCCTGGATGGCAGCTTCGTCCGCGCTGATCGCCCCGCCCGGCTCGATGCGCGCGATCGCACCTTGGGCGTCGCGCCAAACGCGATAGACCGGGTGAATCGCCGAGTGCAGCGTGAGCCCGCAGCGATTCACTTCCATCGTCACTGAATCGACGAGAAACGGCATGTCGTCGTTGACGATCTCGATGATGGTGTGATCGGAGTGCCAACCATGCTCGTCGAGCACGGGGTTGTAGACGCGCAGCACCTGGGCGCCCGGCACGAATCGCTGTGCGGTCTGCCAGTGAGCCAGTGCCGCGCCGTACAGGTCGGCAATGCTGCGGCTTTGTAAGTCTTGCGCGTCGACGAGCTCGTAGTAAAAGCTCAGAAACGATTCGAGCGGTACGAATGCGGCTTCGGACCATCGTCCTCGGGCATGCTCGACGACATCAGCGAGCAGATGGGCGACGGCTTCTTCTTGGTTCGCTAGCATGGTGCGCTCCGCGGCGGATGACGATGCTTTAAGTTTTACCTGCAAAGGCTCGGCCTGGTTGACCGTGAGGGGGATTATGCGCTCGTCGCGGTGGGTTGGCGGGGGCACGGCCGAGGGGCGACTCGGGAAACCCCTACGTCAAATAGTCCTTCAGTAGACGGAGACCAATGCCGTTTAACGCTTTACGGCACTGGCCAAAAAGGGGGCAGGTGGTGAACAACATGCCAACATGCGCAGGCAATGTCAGGCGCGCCCCCTTCAGTGTGAACCCTGCGCCCCCTCCCCACGTCCGCCCTTGATCGGACCTCCATCCCCTACGCGCTGTGCGTTCTCATTTCGCCTCGATGGCTCGTTTCAACAACATGTCCGACTTGCTTCAACCGCCGAGGAGTGACCGTGAAATCGAATATTGGCAAAAAGCTTTCTTTTAGAGCCCAAATGGTTCTATTGATGGTGAGCTTTGCAAGTTGTTTCCTACTGTACGGCCTGTGCTCGCTTTTCGTCATCAAGGAACTGCGCGTGAACGGACCGTTATACGACAAGATCGTCCAGAACAAGGATCTGGTAGCGGATATTCTTCCCCCGCCGGAGTACGTGATCGAGTCGTACCTCGCATGCTTCCAGCTTGCCAACGCGCAATCGGCGGAACAGCCGGGCCTGATCGACCGGCTGAAGGCGCTCAAGGCGGATTACGACGATCGCCATCAATACTGGGCCGGGCAACCTCTGAATCCCGCGACTCGCAGTGCGCTCATGGACGGCGCGCACCCCGCGGCGCTTGCGTTTTACCAGATCGTATTCGCCGACTTCATTCCCGCCCTGCAGCGGGCGGACAAGGCTGCCGCGCTCGACGCACTGTCCCGCATCTCCCAGCAGTACGAAATTCACCGGAAGGCGATCGATCAGGTTGTCCGACTTGCGACGAAGGATTCGAAGGCTGTGGAAGCGGAAGCGCAGGAGCGCACGCAGTCAGGAAGTTGGGCACTCCTCGCGATCTTCTTTGTCGCACTGATCAGCAGTGTGGCCATTTCTCGTTTCATTGCCCGCCGCCTTCGCGCGCAACTTGGCGGCGAGCCGGTTTTGGCAACTAACGTTGCCAGCCGGATTGCAGCCGGGGATTTGACGGTAGCGATCGGCGCCGCATCGGGAGATTCGCACAGTTTGATATCGACAATGCAGACGATGCGGGACAGCCTCGCGCGCATCGCAGCGGAAGTGCGGTTGGGCACCGAAAATGTCACGACTGCTGCAAGGCAAATATCGGCAGGCAACTCCGACCTCTCGGCTCGCACGGAGGAGCAGGCGGCGTCGCTGGAGGAAACGGCCGCGAACATGGTTCAGTTGACCAAAACAGTGAAGCACAACGCGGACAACGCGAGTCAGGCCAGTGCGCTGGCTTCGCGGGCTACCGACCTGGCTGATGCTGGCAACGATGCCGTGCAGGGGATGGTGCGGACGATCGGAGAAATCAGTGGCAGTTCGAGCAAAATCTCCGAGATCACGGGCACCATCGAAGGCATCGCATTCCAGACGAACATCCTTGCGTTGAACGCGGCGGTGGAAGCGGCACGCGCAGGCGAGCAGGGACGAGGCTTTGCGGTGGTGGCGAGCGAGGTGCGCAGCCTGGCGCAGCGTTCGGCCGCCGCGGCAAAAGAGATCAAGGAACTGATTAATTCCTCTGTCGCCACCATCCAAGATGGCGCGCATCGCGCGGGCGAGGTGGGCGAAACGATGGGGCAGGTAATGCATGCGATCAAGCGGGTGTCAAACATCGTCGCCGAAATCGCTGCAGCCTCCGAGGAGCAAAGCCGTGGCATTGAGCAGGTCAACGGGTCCGTCAGTCAGATGGACGCGGTGACACAGCAAAACGCGGCCCTCGTCGAGCAGGCCTCAGCCGCAGCGCAGTCGCTCGAAGAGCAGGCGATGAAGCTCAAGTCCTCCGTTTCGGTATTCAAGCTTGCCGGCGACGGTTTGTAAAATGCCGGCATTGACTTCGGCTACCGCGGCATGCCTTAGCGGGACACGTATCGTCTCTCAATGAGCTGGCGTCGAAGATGTCCGACATCCACGTGTCCGTCGAGCATGCAACCCTTACGCAGCCTTAGCAAAACACCAGGATTTTCCATTGCTTACGGATGCCCCGCCACTGCGTACACTGACCAGCAATGATCTGGCTGACCTTCCTCAATACGAGCATGCGGAGGCAAACGTGACTTTGCAACAACTGGAGACCTTTTTCTGGACGGTAACGCTAGGCAGTTTCTCGGCAGCGGCCGAGAGGTTGTATGCAACACAGTCCGCGGTGTCCATGCGCGTGCGGGAACTCGAGCGTACGCTTGGCGTTGAGCTATTCGACCGCACCCACAGAACGGCACGGCTCACGCCGAAGGGACGGGAGCTGATGGAATACGCGGGCCGAATTCTCGATTTGTCGACAGAACTCGAGCATCGGATCGCTGCGCCTGAATCGATGTTCGGCACCGTGCGTTTTGGTGTCGCCGAAGTCATTACGACAACGTGGTTGCCTGAACTGATACGCATCATCGCGGAGCGCTATCCCAACGTGCGCCTTGAAATTGAGGAAGCTCTCACAGCAGAGCTGATGGAAAGCCTTGCCCAAGCCGAACTTGAGCTTGTTCTTGCGCCCGGTCATTCACGCGCGCAAGAACTCTCTACGTTGTCGCTCGGTGCGGTTGCCTTCGAGTGGATGGCGAGCCCCGCGTTGGGACTTGGGGATCGCGTATACGGTCCAGCAGAGCTGGCACGCTACCCGATCATCGGGATGAAGCCGAAGTCATTTCACTATTCCGCGATCGAGGACTGGTTTCAGAATGAACATGTACGCGGCCGTTATCTCGCGCGCTGCAAAAGCGTGGCAGTAGCGGCTTCAATGACGATGGCGGGTATGGGCGTCGCGTACCTGCCGGCAAAACATTACGCGGGCGAAATAGAAAGCGGCAAGCTTAAAATCGTCACAACGTCTCCGCGACTCGAACCGGTCCAGTTTGTCGCCGTTTTTCCCCAAGGACATTCCTTCTCGCTGGCCCGGACGGTGGCTGAACTCGCCCGCGAGGTGAGCACTTTCGACAGACCATAGAATAAACCTGCCTATGTTGCATTGCGTCAAATCACTTCAAGAAAGTTGATGTATGCACTCGAAAATTACTCGTTTGTCCTTATAAGTCGACGCATCTACTCTTTCTCTAAAGCAACGGCGCGCTGATCGATACGATCCGAGGCACCGAAGTTGCCATCCAGAGCAGCATATGGAGGAAGACATGAATGCAGTCGCACTGCACGAAGCCCCACTCGTGCGCCAGAATCCTGTTGCGCCCTTGAAACTCCAGGTGCGTGTGCAGTCGGTCTCCTATCTGGCGGATGACATCAATGCGTTCGAATTTGTTAGCGTGGACAGCGACACGTTGCCTGCGTTTACCCCGGGTTCGCATATTGACGTTCATTTACCCAACGGCGCGATTCGCCAGTATTCACTGTGCAATCCATCCACAGAGCGTCATCGTTATGTCATTGCCGTACTGCGTGATCCGCTCGGCCGCGGCGGATCGATGGCGATGCACGATATGTTACGAGCCGGGCAGATTGTCACGGTGTCCGCGCCCCGTAATCATTTTGCACTCTCGAAATCAGCTACCCGACATATCTTTATCGCCGGCGGGATTGGAATCACGCCGCTCATGTCGATGATCGTCGAGGTTCAGCGTCGCGGCGAAGCGTTTCATCTGCACTATTGCGCCCGCACGCCGCAACGCACCGCTTTCACGCGTGAATTGTGCGGTCTTGTCGCCAGCGGGCTAGCGTCGATCCACTATGACAACGGCGACCCCAGCAAGGGACTCGATCTGAATGCGACCCTGCAAAGCCGTCCAGAGGGTGCGCATTTGTACTACTGCGGCCCAGCAGGACTTATGGACGCTATCGAAGCGGCAAGTGCACATTGGCCGCGCGACGCCGTCCATTGCGAGCGCTTCTCCTCAACGGGCTCGCCGTTGCGGACTGCCGGCGACGGTCCCGACACGCCGTTCGAAGTCGAACTCGCCCGCTCGAAGAAGCGCCTTACCGTGCATCCGGGTGAGACGATCGTCGATGCGCTGAAACTCCAAGGAGTCCAAGTCGACACCTCGTGCTGCGCAGGCTATTGCGGCACATGCATGACCCGCTACCTCTCGGGTGACCCGCTTCACCGCGACTCGGTGCTCGATGAAGACGATCGGGAAGAATTCATCATGATCTGCTGCAGTCGCGCAAAGAGCGCATCAATTGTTCTCGACCTTTAGTTCAAGCATCTGGTTTTCCCCATTCAGGCGGCGCAGTGTAATGCGCTGGCTCAAAAAAATCCCACAGGAGATGGTTTTGTCATGAGCACGTTCGAATACGTCAAGGATTGCTGGTATCCCCTTGGTTTCTCTTCTGAGTTTCCCGAGGGTGAATTGCAAGGACACAAGATAGTCGGACGGCCGATCGTGATATGGCGCTCCGATAAAGGCGCAGTCGTCGCATTCGACGACCGGTGCTGTCATAAGCGCTTCCCGCTCTCGCAGAGCAAGCTGCTCGACGGCGGACGTTTGGAGTGCGCGTACCACGGATTGTGCTACGACACGAGCGGACAATGTATTGCGATTCCTTCCCAGCCGGATAAGGCAATTCCTGCGCAGGCGCGTCTCAGCGTGGTCCCGGTGAAGGAACAGGACGGCGTGGTGTGGATCTGGCCAGGCAACCCCGCAGCGGCGCAACGCGTGGCGCCACCGCGCACGCCGGAGATTCTTGATCCCGAGAATCTTTCAATCGGTTCTCCCGCCCCACTGCACGTTCCCGCCAATTATCTTCTGCTGATCGAAAATCTGCTCGACATCACTCATTTCTATCCATTGCACGACGGCAATATCGGCGACAAGGAGAACAGCAAGATTCCGGTGGAACTGGAAGAAGGCGAAAGCGAAGGATATACGTATGTAAAAACCACTCGACACGTCGACAGCTACCAGCAACCGCCATATCTGAAGGAATGGTTTCTGTATGACACGGTAGAGCGGACTCATACGCATTGCATGGTGACCCCGGGACTCACGCGAGTCGTGATGCGCGTTGCGCCGCCTGGCGAACTCGGAACAGACAAGGAGCGCGGCTACACACTGTTGCATCTCCATTATCCGGTCGACGAGCGCAATCTGGTCTGGCGTTGGTCCGTGTCGTGCAAGAACTGGCACAGAACGTTGAGCGACCCGACGATGCCAACGGCGCAACGCGTCGCGGAAATGTTCCCGGAAGTCGTCGCACAGGATCAGTGGGCGCTCGAACGCCAACAAGCAATGATGGAGTTTCCGGATGATGGTTATTCCGAACTCTTCCTCAAGACTGATAAGGCTTTGCGGCGTGCCCGCCAGATCCTGATGGGCCTTCAGCGTAAAGAGCGCGCGTTGCAAATCGTGCCGGCAGATAAGCCGACCGCCGTCGACGAGCCGGTCACGACCTGAATCGCTATCCCACGTGAACGGCGCGGCGGGTGCCGGCTCCCGCCGCGTGCGAGCGAACGTCCGGCACACCATAACTATTTGGCTCAATGCCTGGAGACAAACCGTGAAAATTCATGAAACCTCGGCGCCGCTAGGTGTCGCATCGCCACCGTCATCGCATGTTCGGCCTGGCGGAAAGTCGTTGATGCAAAGGGCGGTCGGTTCGTGCGTTTACCTTTTCGAACGACTGATGCCCGATCCCTTCGTGATCGTTATCCTACTGACCGTCATGACCGCGCTGTTTGCGATAGCGTTCGCACCGAAAGGCACACCCGATGTCATTCTAAGCGGCTGGTACAAGGGAATTTTTGGCATCTTCACGTTTGCGTTCCAGATGGTGCTAGTCCTTGTGACCGGTTATGCGTTAGCGAGTGCTCCGATCATTAAATCCGGTCTAGAACGCATTAGCCGGCTTGCGGTCGGACCGTGTTCGGCTGTCATTCTGGTGTTTACCGTCGGGGCGATTGCGACGTTCCTCAACTGGGGCTTCGGCCTCGTGGTCGGCGCCATGCTCTCGAAGCAGGTGGCAAAGCATGTACGCGTGGACTTCGCCTGGCTCGTCGCAGCAGGCTACAGTTCCTGGGTGCTGTGGGCGTTCACCGGTATGTCCAGCTCGATCGCGTTGTCGATTGCTTCTCCGGGCAATCCTCTGAATCTGGTTGAGCAGCATACGCACAGCGTCGTGCCTTTGTCTCATACGGTTTTTTCAACGTGGAATCTGCTGACTGGCTTTGCGGCGATGGTGCTAATCCCCGTCATCTTCATTCTGATGCGGCCCGCGGAGGGCGACATCATCGCGGCCGGGCAAGACGCGCTGGCAGCCGCTGAAAAAACCTCTGATCTCGGCGACTCGTCGCGAGCAGGCTCATTCGCCGGCATGCTCGAAGGCTCTCGTCTGTGTGCCTTGGTGTTCGTCGTGGCGGGCGCGACGTACCTCGCCATTGAGTGGACACGTCATGGCGTCAGCCTCGATATCAACACAGTGATTTTCATTTTTCTGCTGGCGGGCTTGTGTCTGCATGGAAGCCCACGTCGCTATGTCGGCGCGGTGACCGAGGCAGCGAAAGTGACCGGTCCAATGCTGCTTCAGTATCCGTTTTATGGCGGAATCATGGGAATCATGGCCGCAACCGGACTCGCGGAAGTGATCGCTCATGCCTACATCCATATCGCGTCGACGACTACACTGCCGTTCCTTAGCTATCTCGCGTCGGGATTGATTACGCTGTTTATCCCGAGCGGCGGCGGCCACTGGGCGGTCCAAGGGCCTTTCACTATTCCTGCGGCCATGCATCTAGGCGCATCGTTGCCCGGCACGTCCATGGCGATCGCCGCGGGCGAGATGGCGGGCAGCCTGCTCCAACCATTCTGGGCGATTCCCGTAGTAGCGATCGCGGGTGTCGGTGTACAGCGGGTGCTGGGCTTCACACTGGTGATCTTTCTGACGGCCGGGAGCTTTATCGGATTCGTCTATCTGTTCATCGTGCCGGTTTTCTCCGGTACGTGACTCTGCGCACGAGCGCCTACTGACATTCCATGGGAATAGTAATGACTAACCAGCTCGCACTCGAGGGCGTGAGAGTCATCGAGATATGCAACGTGGCAGCGGGACCGTTCTGCGGCATGTTGTTGGCCGACATGGGCGCAGACGTTGTCAAGATCGAGCATCCCGAAGGCGGAGACTCGTTGCGTTCATGGCCGCCGATCACGGACGGATTCAGCGAGAACTTCGCTGCTTTGAATCGCAACAAGCGTTCGATTACGCTGAACCTTAAAGACGCAGAAGACGTCCGTCTCGCCAAAGCGCTGATAGGTGACGCCGATGTGCTGATCGAGAACAACCGTCCGGGCGTTATGGACCGGTTAGGCCTGGGCTATACCGCATTTTCGGGTATCAATCCTCGCCTGCTGTATTGCTCCATTTCTGCGTACGGACAGAGTGGGCCGCGATCTCAGGAAGGCGGCTTCGATCTTACCTTGCAGGCGATGAGCGGCATCATGAGTATCACTGGCGAGCCGGGCGGTGCGCCGGTCAAATGCGGGGTGCCTCTAGCCGATTTTTCTGCGGGTTTGTATGCCGCCTTTTCGATTGCGGCTGAGTTGCGGCGCGTCGCGCAGTCGGGTCGGGGCTCGCATATCGACATCTCGATGCTCGGGGCGACGCTCGGCATTGCCGCGTTGCAGACGTCGGAGTATTTCGGCAGCGGCCGCGATCCGGTAAAAATGGGCTCGGCTCATCCGCGCAATGCGCCGTACCAGGTGTTTCGTTGCCGTGATGGCTACTTTGGCATGGCCGCCGGCAACAACGCGCTATGGGCCGCTGTGTGCCGGGTGCTCGGTCATCCCGAGTGGTACGACGATGACCGCTTCGCCACGCCGAGCCATCGTGCGCGTCATCAGGACCCGCTCAGAGTCATGCTTGAGACAATCTTTGCCGACGAGCCCGCGCCCTTCTGGCTCGAGCAGTTTCGAGCGGCCGGCGTGCCTTGCGCGCCGATCAACAATTATTCGGATGTGCTCGCCGATCCGCAGGTGGAGCACATGCAGTGGGTCCAGCCGCTCACGTTGCCCAACGGCGTCAAGACGCGTACTTTTGGATCGCCGATCAACCTGTCGGGGCACGGCTTACCAATACGCCGTGCACCACCGGGGCTCGGCGAACACTCGGAAGAGATCATTGCCGGTATCACCGCGCGCGAGGCAGAGGCGAAACAATGACGGGCCCGCTCCAAATCGAGAGAAGCGCGCAGTCCTGGACGTTCACGTTAAACCGTCCCGACAAGATGAATGCGTTGAACCCGCCGCTTGTCGAAGCGCTGTTGCAGGGCGTGGGCGACGCGCATGCGAGTGGCGCCAGAATGCTCGTATTTCAGGGCGAGGGAAGGAACTTCAGTGCGGGTTTCGATCAGGGTGACCTGAATAGCCAGAGCGACGCAGACCTGCTATTGCGACTGGTGCGGATCGAGACATTGCTTCATCTCGTCGCGTCGTCCCCTTGCCTGACGGTCGCGTTCGCCCATGGACGCAACTTCGGCGCTGGTGTCGATCTCTTTGCGGCATGCCGGCATCGTTATAGCACGGCCGATGCGAGTTTCCGGATGCCGGGCTTGCGCTTTGGCCTTGTGCTGGGCGCACGACGTTTTGGCAACGTCGTCGGGTATGCAAAGGCTCGCGAAATTCTCGAACAGACGCGTCAGATAAGCGCGACGGAGGCGGCGGATATTGGCCTCGTGACGAAACTGGTTGAAGCAGATGGATGCGCCGAGGCAGTCGCCGACGCGCTGCAGGTTGCCACATTGCTTGACCCGACGACGCAACAGCACCTGTATCGCGTATTGGAAAGGGAGCAGCCGGATCAGGATCTCGCCGATCTGGTTCGGTCCGCGTCGCGCCCTGGACTCAAATCGCGAATACTCGCGTACATGAGCGAGCGCTAACGCGCCCGCTTCTTAGAGGTACCCAATGAAAACCAAAGCAGCAATCGCATGGAAAGCCGGCGCCCCATTGACGATCGAGGAAGTGGATCTGGAAGGGCCACGCGCCGGTGAAGTTCTGATCGAGGTGAAAGCCACGGGCATTTGCCATACCGACTACTACACGCTCTCCGGCGCCGATCCGGAAGGCATCTTCCCGGCGGTTCTGGGCCACGAAGGCGCTGGCGTGATCGTCGATGTCGGGCCGGGGGTGGGTACGCTGAAAAAAGGCGACCACGTGATTCCGCTGTACACGCCGGAATGTCGTCAGTGCAAATTCTGCCTGTCGCGCAAGACCAATCTCTGCCAGGCGATTCGTGCAACGCAAGGCAAGGGTCTCATGCCCGACGCCACGTCGCGCTTTTCCTGGGACGGCAAGCCGCTGTTTCACTACATGGGCACGTCCACGTTTTCGAACTACATCGTCGTGCCGGAAATCGCGGTGGCGAAGGTGCGCGAAGACGCGCCGTTCGACAAGATCTGCTACATCGGCTGCGGCGTGACGACAGGCGTCGGCGCGGTCGTGTATTCGGCGAAGGTCGAGGCGGGCGCGAATGTGGTGGTGTTCGGTCTCGGCGGCATCGGCCTGAATGTGATCCAGGGCGCGAAGATGGTGGGCGCGGACAAGATAATCGGTGTCGACCTCAATCCGGGGCGCATTGAACTAGCGAAGAAGTTCGGCATGACCCACTTTATCAACCCGAACGACGTCGAGAACATGGTCGACGCCATCGTGCAACTCACCGGCGGCGGCGCGGACTATGCGTTCGAATGCATCGGCAATACGAAGGTGATGCGCCAGGCGCTGGAGTGCACGCACAAAGGCTGGGGGCAGTCGTTCATCATCGGCGTGGCGGCGGCGGGCGCGCAGATCAGCACGCGACCGTTCCAACTGGTGACGGGCCGCGAGTGGAAGGGCTCGGCATTCGGCGGCGCACGCGGGCGCACGGACGTGCCCAAGATCGTCGACTGGTATATGGAAGGCAAGCTCAATATCGACGACCTGATCACGCACCGTCTGCCGCTGGAGCGCATCAACGAAGGCTTCGACCTGATGAAAAACGGCGAGTCGATCCGCTCGGTCGTGCTGTACTGATGCGGGAGCGTCGCCATGCTTGAACTACTACTGTCATCGCATGCGTGTCATGGCGGCTAGCAGCGGATCTACCGCTACGACTGGCGCCCCATCGGTCTGCCGATGCACGTCTCGGTCTATTTGCCGCCGCAGGCCTTGCAAGCGACCAGAGGTGCTACTTCACCTCGCCGTCCATCGAGGATCACATCGCGCACCACGCGAAAATCTTCTCGAGAGCATTGTGCTGTTCAGCATAAAGAATAGAAACAGGTTCGCAATCGTTTTTGATCAAACTCAATCCACTCTGAAAGGAGATGTATATGGCAGTCTTTACTCACTTGACTTTAGGAACAAACGATCTCGACAAAGCACGTTCGTTTTATGACAGCGTGCTCAGCAAGATCGGACTAAAGCGTATTGCCGATCTCGGCGATAAGGGATCAATCTGGGGCAAGGAAACTCC
>Ga0157370_10004022_pt1 | contig 17089 bp, 15 predicted proteins | sample C35metaG_FD_113463 | JGI IMG/M metagenome (GOLD analysis project Ga0157370, IMG submission 113463) | Corn rhizosphere microbial communities from Kellogg Biological Station, Michigan, USA - C3-5 metaG | ecosystem: Host-associated > Plants > Roots > Rhizosphere > Soil | place: USA: Michigan...
GACTCGGGGCCTTCTTACGCTCGTATGCCGCGTTCCGTCTAGAACGGAATATCGTCATCCATATCATCGATCCCACCGCCTGCCGGCTGGCTCGGCTGGCTTGGCCGGCTAGCTCCACCGCCGCTACCGCCGCCACTGCGCGCACCGCCGCCCGTCGCACGACCGCCGCCACGCTGTTCAGCCGGCTCGCGACTGTAGCCGCTGTCATCGCCACCGCCCATGCCGCCACCGCTCGCACCGCCGCGGCCGCCCAGCATTTGCATTTGATCGGCGACGATTTCGGTGGAATAACGTTCCTGCCCGTCCTGGCCTTGCCACTTGCGCGTACGCAGCCGCCCCTCGATATACACCGACGAGCCCTTCTTCAGATATTCGCCGACGATCTCGGCCAGCCGGCCGAAGAATGCAACGCGGTGCCACTCCGTCGCTTCCTTCAATTCGCCCGACGCCTTATCTTTGTAGCGATCCGTCGTGGCAAGCCGGATGTTGGCGATGGCGTCCCCGCTCGGCAGGTAACGAATTTCAGGATCGGCACCGAGATTGCCGACCAGGATGACCTTGTTTACGGATGCCATGAGTATCTCCAGTTGATCCATTGCGCGGCAGCGCCCGCACCTCGAACACCGAGCGCGCGACGCACGAGGCCCGCCGCCTCGATTCGCGTCAAGCCTTGCGCACCGGCTTCATATTGGCGGCGATTATAAGCCAGGCCAATACGAGCCCCGAACACGCAAAAAACACCGCGTTCTGGCTGACCGACTTCATCAACCAACCACCCACGATGCCACCCAGGGCGAGACCGATCGACTGCGTCGTGTTGTACACGCCGGCGGCGGCGCCCTTTCGCGTACCCGGTGCAAGCTTCGACACGAGCGATGGCTGCGACGCCTCGAGAATATTGAAGCCGAGGAAGTACACGAACAAAATCGCAGCCACGGACAAAATGGTATGCGGTGCCGTGCCGAGTAACAATTGGCCGATCAGGATAAGCGCGATGGCGCCGCACAGCACGGGCTTCATCTTGCCCCGTTTCTCGGCCGCGATGATCGCAGGCACCATCGCGACGAAAGAAAGGCCCATCACGGGCAAATACACTTCCCAGTGCGAAGCGACAGGCAGCCCGCCCGCCACGAGCACCCGCGGCACCACGAGAAATAGCGCCGTCTGCGTGGCGTGCAGCACCAGCACGCCGAAATTCAACCGCAGCAACTCGACGTTGCGCAGCACTTCGGCGAACGGCGCACGTACATGCACGGGCTTAGGCGCATCGGGCACGACCCACAGCACGACGCCGACCGCGATCAACGACAACACGCCCACGAGCGCGAACAGCCCGTTCATCCCAATCCACTGATAAAGGATGGGCGCGCCGACGATCGCGATGGCAAACGAAATACCGATGCTGCCGCCGACCATCGCCATCGCCTTCGTGCGATGCTCGTCGGCCGTCAGATCGGCGATGAATGCGATGACCGCCGACGATACGGCCCCCATCCCCTGAATCACGCGACCGACGATGATCCACGCCATGTCGTGTGCGAACGCAGCCACGAAGCTGCCGAGCGCGAAGATCAGCAAGCCCGTCACGATAACGGGCTTGCGACCGAGCTTGTCGGAGGCCCAGCCGTAAAAGATATAGAGCAGCGACTGCGTCACGCCGTACGCGCCCAGCGCGATGCCGACGAGCAGCACGTTCTCGCCGCCCGGGATCGTCTTCGCGTAGACCGAGAAGACCGGCATGATCATGAACAGACCGAGCATACGCAGCGCGAAAATGCCGGCGAGCGACATGGTAGCGCGCAACTCGGGCGCACTCATACGCGAGGATGTGGCGGACGGATTCGACATCGGGAGCAAGCTTAGGGGGGCCGCAGCAGCGTCTTTCACGCCGCCTACCGTCCCTCCTCGGGGCGCCGGCAGCGCGAAACGTTGCAGCAAGCGCACTCGGGATGGCAGCGAACGCAGCGAGCGCGAGGGCTCATGTCTCCCGGGCGCTGTAAGGACGCCGTAACGGCAGTCTGGAAAAGTCGTTATAGTAGCAGGTTTGGCCCCTCCTCCTTGCCAGGTTCATGGAACAGATTCGTATCCGTGGGGCGCGCACCCACAACCTGAAGAACGTCAATCTCGATCTGCCGCGCCACCAGCTCATCGTGATCACCGGCTTGTCCGGGTCGGGCAAGTCATCGCTCGCGTTCGACACGCTTTATGCCGAAGGTCAACGCCGCTATGTGGAAAGCCTGTCGGCCTATGCGCGCCAATTCCTGCAACTCATGGAGAAGCCCGATGTCGATCTGATCGAGGGCCTTTCGCCGGCCATTTCGATCGAGCAAAAGGCCACATCGCACAACCCGCGCTCAACGGTCGGCACCGTCACCGAGATCCACGACTACCTGCGTCTGCTCTATGCGCGCGTAGGCACGCCGTACTGTCCCGATCATGAAATCGCGCTCGAAGCGCAAAGCGTCTCGCAGATGGTCGATGCCGCGCTCGCACTGCCCGAGGAAACGAAACTGATGATCCTCGCGCCCGTCGTGGCAAACCGTAAAGGCGAGCACGCGGAACTGTTCGAGCAGATGCAGGCGCAAGGTTTCATCCGGTTTCGGATTCGCTCGGGCGGCGGGACCGCGAACGAAGGCAAGGCACAGATCTACGATATCGATTCGCTGCCGAAGCTGAAAAAGAACGACAAGCACTCGATCGACGTCGTGGTCGATCGGCTGAAAGTACGCGCAGATATGAAGCAGCGTTTGGCCGAATCGTTCGAAACGGCCCTGCGCCTTGCCGATGGCCGCGCGATCGCGCTTGAAATGGATACCGACGAAGCGCATCTGTTCAGTTCGAAATTCGCCTGTCCCATCTGTTCGTACTCGCTAGCCGAACTCGAGCCGCGTCTGTTCTCGTTCAACAACCCGATGGGCGCCTGCCCCGACTGCGACGGGCTCGGCCAAATCACGTTCTTCGATCCGAAGCGCGTCGTCGCGCATCCGTCGCTCTCGCTCGCTGCCGGGGCCGTCAAAGGCTGGGACCGCCGCAATCAGTTCTACTTTCAGATGCTGCAAAGCCTCGCGGCCTATTACGAGTTCGACATCGATACGCCGTTCGAGGATCTGTTCGAAAAAGTCCGCAAGCTGATCCTGTTCGGTTCGGGCAAGGAGCAGATTCCGTTCTCCTATATCAACGAGCGCGGCCGTACGACGGTTCGCGAGCACGTGTTCGAAGGCATCATCCCCAATCTCGAGCGCCGCTATCGCGAGACCGATTCGGCGGCCGTGCGCGAAGAGCTCGCGAAATATCAGAACAATCAGGCCTGCCCGTCGTGCGACGGCACCCGTTTGCGCCGCGAGGCGCGCTTCGTTCGGCTCGGCATGGACGGCGACGCGCGCGCGATCTACGAGGTGAGTGGGTTGCCGCTACGCGATACGCTCGGCTACTTTCAAACGCTCAGGCTCGAAGGCGCCAAGCGCGAGATCGGCGAAAAAGTGGTGAAGGAAATCGTCGCGCGTCTCATGTTCCTCAACAACGTCGGGCTCGATTATCTGTCGCTGGAGCGCAGCGCCGATACGCTCTCGGGCGGCGAAGCCCAACGCATCCGGCTCGCCTCGCAGATCGGATCGGGCCTCACCGGAGTGATGTACGTGCTCGACGAACCGTCGATCGGCCTACATCAGCGCGATAACGACCGCCTCATCGCCACGCTCAAGCATCTGCGCGACCTCGGCAATTCAGTCATCGTCGTCGAACACGACGAAGACATGATTCGCATGGCCGACTACGTCGTCGACATGGGGCCCGGCGCCGGCGTGCATGGCGGCATGATCATCGCCGAAGGCACGCCGAGCGCCGTCCAGAAAGATCCGGCCTCGCTGACCGGCCAGTACCTGGCCGGCGAGCGGCGCATCGAGTTTCCCGACGAGCGCAAGGAACCCGACGAGCGGCATCTGCGCATCGTCGAAGCGCACGGCAACAATCTCAAGCATGTCACGCTCGATTTGCCCGTCGGGCTGCTCACCTGCGTGACCGGCGTTTCGGGCTCGGGCAAGTCGACGCTCATCAACGACACGCTCTATCACGCCGTCGCGCAGCACTTGTACGGCTCATCGGCCGAGCCCGCTCCCTATGAACAAATCGAAGGGCTCGAACATTTCGACAAGGTCATCAACGTCGATCAATCGCCGATCGGCCGCACGCCGCGATCCAATCCGGCCACGTACACGGGGCTATTCACGCCGATTCGCGAGCTTTTTGCCGGCGTGCCGGCCTCCAAGGAACGCGGCTACGATCCGGGCCGTTTCTCGTTCAACGTGAAGGGCGGCCGCTGCGAAGCCTGCCAAGGCGACGGCGTGCTCAAGGTCGAGATGCACTTTCTCCCGGATGTCTATGTTCCGTGCGACGTCTGCCACGGCAAGCGCTACAACCGCGAAACGCTCGACGTGCACTACAAGGGCAAAAACATCAGCGAAGTGCTCGACATGACCGTCGAGCATGCGCACGAGTTCTTCGGCGCGGTGCCCGTGATCGCGCGCAAGCTCAAGACGCTGCTCGACGTGGGCCTCGGCTACATCCGGCTCGGGCAATCGGCCACGACGCTTTCGGGCGGCGAGGCGCAGCGCGTCAAACTCTCGCTCGAGTTGTCCAAGCGCGATACGGGCCGCACGCTCTACATTCTCGACGAGCCCACGACCGGCCTGCACTTCCACGATATCGCGCTGCTGTTGGAAGTCATCCACCGTTTGCGAGATCATGGCAACACCGTCGTCATCATCGAGCATAATCTCGATGTGATCAAAACGGCGGATTGGGTCATCGACCTCGGTCCGGAAGGCGGCGCCGGCGGCGGGCAAATCATCGCACAAGGCCCACCCGAACAGATCGCGAAGTCGAAAGCGAGCTTTACCGGGCGGTATCTCGCGCCACTGCTCGAGCGCCGCTAACGGTGCCGAGCGATCGCGGTTCGGCGCACCGTTCGGCGCCGGGCCGCCCGATATCGGTTGGAGACCCAGTACATCATGGCTAAGCGCAACGTGGCTCCCGAAGACACCCGCATCAGGGAGGTCGGCGGACGTCCCGTGCGGCTCACGAGCGACTTGAGCTTACCTAAATTATCGGCCGTCGAGATCGGCAGCTACATGCTGGCGTTCGTCGGCATGTGGGCCGTGCTGCACTACAACCTGCTCGGCGCGCTGCTCGCCGGCATGCTGGTCTATCAGCTCGTCCATATCCTCGCGCCGAGCATCGAGCGTCATATGTCGAGCCGGCGTGCGCGCTGGGTGGCCGTCGTGGTCATTGCCGCCATCGTCGTCGGTGGCTTGACCGGGCTCTCGATCGGCATCGTCGAGCATTTCGAGCATACGGTCCCGAACATACAAAACCTGCTCAATCAGGTCATGCAAATCGTCGATCAAGCGCGCTCGCGCTCGCCCGAATGGCTCTCGGCCATGCTTCCAGGCGACGTCTCGCAGATGAAGCAGAAAGCCGGTTTGCTCGTGCAAGCGCACATGGGCCAGTTGCAGCAAGGCGGCAAGAATGTCGCACGCGGTTTCGGACACGTGCTGTTCGGCATGATCATCGGCGCGATGATTGCCGTCACGAGCGTGCGCAACATGCCACGCCTGCCGCTGTCGATAGCGCTGACCTCGCGCGCCGCACGCTTTGCCGACGCATTCAGGCGGATCGTCTTCGCCCAAGTAAAGATCTCGACGATCAACGCCGTGTTCACCGCGCTTTACCTGCTCGTCGCGTTACCGGTCTTTCATCAACGGCTGCCGTTATCGAAGACGCTCGTACTGGTCACGTTCATCGCCGGCCTGCTGCCGGTCGTCGGCAATCTGCTTTCGAATACGCTGATCGTTGCCGTCTCGCTGGCGGTCAGCCTGCCGACGGCGATCTCCTCGCTCGTCTTCCTCGTGCTGATTCACAAGTTCGAATATTTCTTGAACGCGAGGATCGTCGGCGGGCAGATCGAGGCGCGCGCATGGGAGCTCTTGCTCGCTATGCTCGTCATGGAAGCGGCAGCCGGCGTGCCGGGGCTCGTCGCCGCTCCGATTTTCTACGCGTATATCAAGCGGGAACTCGTTTATCTGCGGCTCGTTTAGCGTTCCGAAACACAGGCAATCGCCCTCGGGCTTCACGCCTCGGCACTCAACGGAAGACGACTGTCTTCGTTCCGTTCAGCACGATCCGATGCTCGACGTGCCACTTCACCGCACGCGCGAGCGTCACGCACTCGACGTCCCGGCCGATCGCCGTCAGTTGATCGGGCGTCATGCTGTGATCGACACGTTCCACTTCCTGCTCGATGATCGGGCCTTCGTCGAGATCGGTCGTGACGTAATGCGCCGTTGCGCCGATCAGCTTCACGCCGCGATCGAATGCCTGATAGTAGGGCTTCGCCCCCTTGAAGCTCGGCAAGAACGAGTGGTGGATATTGATCGCGCGGCCCGCAAAATGCTCGCACAGGTTCGGCGACAAAATCTGCATGTAGCGCGCGAGCACGACGAGATCGGCTTCGTGCTGATCGATGATTTCCAGCACGCGCGCTTCTTGTGCGGCCTTGGCGCGCGCAGTCGATTCGGTCAGCGGGAAATGATGAAACGGGATGTCGTAGCTCGCGGCAAGCTGATAGAAGTCCTTGTGGTTCGAAATGATCGCGGGGATCTCGATCGGCAATTGCCCGGTGCGATAACGGAACAATAAATCGTTCAAGCAATGGCCGATCTTGGACACCATGATGACGACCTTCGGTTTGAGCGCGGCGTCGTGGATCTCCCAACGCATCGAAAATTCGCCGGCGAGCGGCGCAAACGCCTCGCGCAGCGCTTCGAGTCCCGGATCGCCGCCCACTTGTTGAAAGTGCACGCGCATGAAAAATTCGCCCGTATGGCTATCGCCGAACTGCGCCGAGTCGAGAATGTTCGCACCGCGCGCGAACAGGAACCCCGATACCGAATGGACGATGCCGGGCCGATCGGGGCAGGACAGTTTCAAAATGAAGCTGTGTTGGATCGACATGACTTGCTCACTCCTATGTTTTTGACTCGCGCCACGCGGCTCAAGGCGTGACGAACGGTGCGGCGAACAGCGTCTCGATGCCTGCGCACGCCGCCTCGTCGATCCAGTTGTGACGCAACATGCAGTCGAGCGTCGCCAGGCTCGCGTCGACCGTCATTTCACCGTCTTCGATCCAGCGCGCGACTTCGTCGATGCGTGCCAGCCGGTGCTCGCCCACTTCGCCATCCTGATTGTGCGGCGCGAAATCCTCCGGCAGCATCAGGTCGTAGATGAAAATCTGTTCGGCCTGCGTGCCTTCGGGCAGCGACTGCAGAACGTGCACGGTGCGGCCCGGCACGGCATTCGCAGCGATAGCGGCTTCGATGCCCGCTTCTTCCCAGCATTCCTTCGCGATCGTCTCTTCGATCGACAAGCCCCACGCGATCCCGCCGGCGACTACGTTATCGAGCATGCCCGGATCGGTCGCCTTCGTGTCGCTGCGGCGCGCGATCCACAGTTGCGGCGCGCGATCGGCATATTTTACGATGCCGTTCAAATGCACCGCATAGGTCATCGTGCCGAAGAAGCGAGCCGCCGCGCGCTCGATATAGGCGAGCGGCGCAGCGTCGAAGGCGTTGCGGATCGCGTAGGTTTCGTCGCGCCAACCATGAATGCACCCTTGCCCGGCGAGCGCGCCGATCACGGCGGCGAGCGCGGCGGAGCGGCGATCGGCGCTCACATCGAAACGAGCCGCGAGCGTCACGCCCGCGGCATCGACCTCGAACACATCAGGCCAAAGCAAGAGCAGCGGCACGTCGCTTTCGCGGATCCATCCGACCTGCTCCGCCGCCATGAAAAACGGCCGGTGCAGGCGCGCGGCGAAGCGGCGGGCGTGCGCGATGCAAGGCAAACTCATGACCACTCCTTTTCGAGGCGATCCACGCGTGCGTCGAGCGTGCGTCAGTCGCGCAGCGCCACGCGCAGCCCGAGTGCAATAAATGTGACGCCCGCGAGCCGATCGAGCCAAATGCCGGCGCGCGGACGGCGCTTGAGCCAGATCCCGAGCGTGCCCGCAAAGAGCCCGAACAACGAGAAGATGGCCAGCGTTTGCAACATGAAGACCGCGCCGAGTTCGATCATCTGCAAGGCGACACGCTGGGTGCCGCTCGGGTCGACAAACTGCGGCAGGAAGACGACGAAGAACAGCGTCACCTTCGGATTCATCATGTTGCCGACGATACTTTGGCGAAACACGGCCGATAGCGGCTGTGGCGGCCGGTCGTGCGCGCTGGCCAAACCGCGGCTCGTCAGCGCCTTGAAGCCGATCCAAATCAAATACAGCCCGCCCGCGACCTTGACGATCTCGAAGGCGAGCGGCGAGGAGCGCAAGATCGCGGCCACGCCGAACGCTGCGAGCGTCGTATGGAACGTGAGACCCGCGGCAAAGCCGAGTGCGGCCACAAGGCCCGCGGCGCGGCCCTGCGAGATGCCGCGCGCCAGCACTTGCAGGTTATCCGGGCCGGGGGCGGCCGTGATTGCCACCGAGGCGGCAAGAAACAGCGGAAGATTCGTCATGACGCGAATGCTCGATCGATTGAATTGGCTGGGTTTGACTGGGATTGGTCTGACTTGGATTGAATCGAATCACCTTGAATTCGATGTACCGAATAGCGCATCGACCCGCAATCAGTGCCCTGGAAAATCGGTGACCGTATAGAGCGGCAGACCGCTCTCGCGCAGGCGCTTCGAACCGCCCAGGTCGGGCAGATCGACGATCGCCGCGCCCTCGACGACAACCGCGCCCAGCCGCTCGAGCAGATTTTTGCCGGCCATCATCGTGCCGCCCGTCGCGATGAGATCGTCGACGATGACAATTCGGTTGCCCGCCTCGCACGCATCCTCGTGAACTTCCACGGTGGCCGTACCGTACTCGAGCGAATACGATTCCGAGACGGTTTTGTACGGCAGCTTGCCGATCTTGCGAATGGGAATGAAGCCAAGATTGAGTTCATAGGCGACGATCGGCGCGATGATGAAACCGCGTGCGTCGAGCCCGGCGACGTAGTCGAGCTTCGCTTCGACATAGCGCTCGATAAACAGATCGATGAGCACGCGCAGCGTCTTGGGCCGCTGCAGCAGCGGTGTGATGTCGCGAAACTGCACGCCGGGCAGGGGCCAATCGGGAATCGTGCGAATTTGGCTCTTGATGAACGCGGCGGCGTCGAGCGGGGCATCCGCGGGTGCATGGGACATGAAAACCTCCGCAGGGGCGGCCGCTCGTATCGACAAGCCGCCGGAAATCGATTGATGAATGAATTGGCGAACTGCAAGGAATCACCCGTAGACACGATGCAGTAGGCCGTCGGTAAGCGGCACGGGGCAGCGAGCGGCGTATCGCAATCAAACGGCCGGCACGCCGGCGCGCCGATTGCGCAGCAGGCGCTCCTCCGCCAAGGCGAGCGCATCGGGCGGCCCGCGCAGCACGACGATGTCGGCTTCGCGCAGCTTCGTCTCGGCACCCGGCTCGACGCCGCGAATGCCGTGCCGCCGAATCGCCGTGACCTCGACACCCATCGACGCCAGCCCGAGCTCATCGAGCGTGCGGCCGACGGCATCGGCGTTCCCGTCGACAGCCACAGATTGTAGCCGCACCTGGTCGTGCCCGTCGTCATCGCCCGGATCGTCGGCGCCGCGGAAATAGCCGCGCAAGAGGCTATAGCGCGCGTCGCGCATTTCCTCGACACGCCGCACGACGCGCCGCATCGGCACGCCCATGAGCACGAGCGTGTGTGACGCGAGCATGAGGCTGCCCTCGACGATCTCGGGAATGACTTCGGTCGCCCCCGCAGCCAGCAGCTTCTCCAGATCGGCATCGTCGACGGTGCGCACGATGACAGGCAGCGCCGGTTCGAGTTCGTGCACGTTGTGCAGCACGCGCAGCGCCGAGGGCGTATTTGCGTACGTAATGGCTACCGCCGCCGCCCGATGAATGCCGGCCGCGACCAGCGACTCGCGCCGCGCGGCATCGCCGAACACGACCGATTCCCCCGCGGCCGCCGCCGCGGTGACGCGATCGGGGTCGAGATCGAGCGCGACATACGAGAGGCCCTCGTGCTCCAGCATGCGTGCGAGGTTTTGTCCGGCACGGCCGTAGCCGCAAATGATGACGTGGGCGTTTTGCCGCAGGCTTTGCGTCGCGATGCGCGTCATCTGCAGCGACTGCTGCATCCATTCCGTCGATGAAAGCCGCAAAACGATACGATCGGCGTTTTGAATCAGGAACGGAGCGGCGAGCATCGACAACAGCATCGCGGCCAGCATCGCTTGCAGCAGATCCGCATCGACGAGCCGCTTATCGAGAATGAGATTGAGCAGCACAAACCCGAATTCGCCCGCTTGCGCAAGACCCAGGCCCGTGCGCATCGCAACGCCCGGCGTCGCGCCGAACAGCCGCGCGAGCCCCGTGACCATCACGAGCTTGAGCAGCACCGGCGCGATCAGGAAGGCCAGCACGAGTAGCGGATGCGCAATGAGCACGCGCGGATCGAGCAGCATGCCCGTCGTCACGAAAAAGAGCCCGAGCAGCACGTCTCGAAACGGCTTGATGTCCTCTTCCACTTGATGGCGGTACGGGGTCTCGGCAATCAGCATGCCGGCGATAAACGCACCGAGCGCGAGCGAGAGCCCGAACTTGTCGGTCACGAACGCGGCGCCCAGCGTGACCAGCAGGAGGTTCAGCACGAAGAGCTCCTGCGAGCGCAACCGTGCGACGACGTTCAACCAGCGCGTCATGAACGTTTGGCCGACGAACAGCAGCAGCGACAGCGCGACGACGATCTTCAGCGCTGCGACCCCGAGCGTCTTGGCCAGATCGTGCGAATCGCCCCCGAGCGCGGCGATGACGATTAGCAGCGGCACGACGGCCAAGTCCTGAAACAGCAGCACGCCGAAGATATTGCGCCCGTGCTCCGTTTCGATCTCGAGCCGCTCGGCGAGCATCTTGCTGACGATGGCCGTCGAAGACATCGCGAGCGCCCCGCCGAGCGCGATGCTGCCTTGCCACGTCACATGCATCCAACGCTGAAAGAGGAAACCGACGAGCACCGAGACACCGACGGTGCCGATCACCTGCAGCAGCCCGAGCCCGAACACGAGCTTGCGCATCGCGCGCAGCTTGGCGAGCGAGAACTCGAGGCCGATCGAGAACATAAGAAAGACGACGCCGAACTCCGCCAGATTCTGCGCACGCTCGGAATCAGGTGCGAGGCCGAGCGCATGCGGCCCGACGACGATGCCGACGGTCAAGTAGCCGAGAATCGGCGGCAGATTCAACGAGCGGAACAGCACGACCCCCACCACTGACGCGAGCAGCAGGAAAAGCGTCATCTCGAGCGGAGAAATCACGTGCGAAGCGTCCTCGTTCGTCAGCGGAACGCACGGACACGAGAAACGCGCCGCGCGTACGGTTGGGAGCGCCTGGAGGCGGCTATGGGCCAGGGACGGCCCGGCGCGGCGAACAACGCCTTTGCTATACTCCGGCGAATGATAGCGAAAATCAATGGCGACCGGGCGTTGGCGCTCGCCCGGGAAGTCCTCGACATCGAAGCCGACGCCATACGCGGGCTTCGCGATCAAGTCGACGAGCGCTTCGTCGCGGCCGTCGACCTTCTCTTGAGTTGCCGCGGCCGCGTCGTCGTGTCCGGCATCGGCAAATCCGGTCACATCGCCCGCAAGCTCGCGGCCACGCTCGCCAGTACGGGCACGCCCGCGTTTTTCGTGCATCCGGCGGAGGCGAGCCACGGCGATCTCGGCATGGTCACGAAAGACGACGTCTTCATTGCGCTGTCCAATTCCGGCGAATCGGAAGAACTCGTCGCGATCTTGCCGCTGGTCAAGCGCCTCGGTGCAAAACTGATCGCGATGACCGGACGCCCGCAATCGTCGCTGGCCACGCTTGCCGATGTTCACTTGTTCGCCGGCGTACCGAAAGAAGCCTGCCCGCTCGAACTCGCCCCCACGGCCAGCACGACGGCCGCCCTCGCGCTCGGCGACGCCCTAGCCATGGCCGTGCTCGACGCACGCGGCTTCGGCGCGGACGATTTCGCTCGCTCGCATCCGGGCGGCGCGCTCGGGCGCCGGCTGCTCACGTACGTGCGCGACGTCATGCGCACCGGCGATCAACTGCCGAAGGTAGGCCCCGGCGCGACGGTGCGCGATGCGCTGTTCCAACTGACCGCCAAACGCATGGGCATGACGGCGATTGTCGACGAGCGCGACTGCGTCGAAGGCATCTTCACCGATGGCGACCTACGCCGCGTGCTCGAGCGCACGGGCGATTTCCGGGATTTGCCGATCGCCGACGTCATGACGCGCGCACCCCGTACGATCGGCGTCGATCAACTCGCGGTCGAAGCCGTCGAATTGATGGAGCGCTATCGCATCAATCAAATGCTTGTGGTCGATGGACAAGGCAAACTGATCGGCGCGCTCAACATGCACGATTTGTTTTCGAAGAAGGTGATCTGATGGCCGCCGCGCCCCTCACGGCAACCGAACGCGCGAGCCGCGTGAAGCTGATGATTTTTGACGTCGACGGCGTGCTGACCGACGGCGGTCTGATGTTTACCGCTCAGGGCGACTATATGAAGTCGTTCAACTCCATGGACGGCCACGGCCTGAAGCTGCTGAGCGCGGCGGGGATCGAAACGGCGATCATTACCGGCCGGCGCTCCGACATCGTGCTCGCGCGCGCCAAGGAACTGAAGGTCCCGCACCTCTACCAAGGCATAGCCGACAAGCTCGAAGCCTTCACCGAACTCATGCGCGAGGCGAATGTCACTGCCGAGCAGTGCGGCTATATGGGCGACGATTGGCCCGACCTCGGCGTCATGACGCGCTGCGGCTTTGCCGCCGCCCCCGCCAACGCGCACCCTGACGTGATCGCACGCGCACATTGGGTATCGAAAGCGCGCGGCGGGCAAGGCGCGGCGCGCGAGGTCTGCGAGGCGCTGTTACGTGCCCAGCACCATTACGACGCGCTGCTCGCGGCCGCTTGCGGAACCGGGCGTCCATGAATACAGCCCGCCTCTCGTCGTTCTTGTCGTTGATCGCCTTGGCGGCGCTCGCGGGCGGCACCTATTGGCTGTTGCAGGCGACGCGGCCACCGGCCTCCCACGGCGAGGAGTTGCCCAAGACCCATACACCCGATTACTTCGCCGATAACTTCTCGATCTCCGAACTCGACCAGTCGGGCTCGACGCAATACCGGCTAACGGCCGCAAAGATGGTGCATTACGAGGACGACGAGAACAGCGACCTCACGCGCCCCGCGGTCCGCGCCTTCCAGCCCGGCAAGCCGATCGTGACGGCCACGGGCGAGCGCGGCACGGTCAACGGCGACGCGTCGATCGTCGATTTGTACGACAACGCTCGCATCCTGCGCGCCGCGGGGGCGGGCGACCCGGAAATGCAGGCCGACTCCGTGCATTTTCGCGTACTCGTGAATGACGACGTCATCGAAACGGAAAAGCCGGTTAAACTTCGGCGCGGCCTGTCGATCGCGACGGCAAGCGCCATGAAATACAACAATGTCACCCGAGTGATACAACTTTTCGGCAACGTCCGCGGCTACATCGCGCCTTCGGACATCTCGGGCAGCGGCACGCCCGGCGCCGGATCGAAGTAGCCGGGCTCCATCCTTTCGTAGCGTGACTGCATGAACGAATCGTTCTCCCCTATCGGACGCCGGCCAACGCGCGTCGCATTCGCGGCGATGCTGGTTGCACTCGCCTGCCTCGCGTTCGGGCCGCTCGCTCATGCCGAGCGTGCCGACAAGGACAAACCGCTGAACATCGAAGCGGACAACATGACCTACGACGATCTGAAGCAGGTCACGATCTTCACGGGCCACGTCGTCGCGACCAAGGGCACCATCCTCATCAAGGCCGATCGCGTTACCGTGCACCAAGATCCGCAGGGTTACCAATATGCGACCGGCACGATGGACGCGAAGAGCAAGGATCTCGCTTATTTCCGCCAAAAGCGCGAAGGCATCGACGAATATGTCGAAGGCAATGCCGAACGGATCGACTACGATGGCAAGCAGGACTTGACCACGCTGACCACGCGCGCCACGGTCCGCCGTCTGCAAGGCCTGACCACGCTGATGGACGAGGTGCATGGCAGCGTCATCACGTACGATGGTCAAAACGACTTCTATACGGCCCGCGCGGGCAAGGACGTGGCGGGGCCCGGTAATCCGACCGGCCGCGTGCGGGCGATGCTCTCGCCGCGCAACGGCGCTGCGGCGCCGCTCACGGGCGGACCGGCTAAACTGGCGCCCGCATCGAAGATCGAAGGAAACGTGCCGCAGTGAATACGCTATCCACACCCGCCGCACCGGCCGACGCAGCGAATGGGAACGCGCAGCGCCGCGCGGCGAGTTCGCTCGTCGTGCGCAGTCTGAAGAAGCGCTATGGGACACGCACCGTCGTCAAGGACGTCTCGCTCGACGTGAAAAGCGGCGAGGTGGTCGGGCTCCTGGGGCCGAACGGTGCAGGCAAAACAACGTCGTTCTACATGATCGTGGGCCTCGTGCCGCTCGATGCCGGCGAAATCATTCTGGACGGCAAATCGATCAGCCTGCTGCCGATTCACAAGCGCGCGGCGCTCGGCCTGTCGTACCTGCCGCAAGAGGCCTCGGTGTTTCGCAAGCTGACGGTGGAGGAAAACATTCGCGCCGTGCTCGAACTGCAGCACGACGACAACGGCAAGCGCCTCTCTAAATCGGCGATCGAGGCCCGCACCGAGTCACTGCTCGACGAACTGCAGGTGTCGCATCTGCGGGAAAACCCGGCCCTGTCGCTATCGGGGGGCGAGCGCCGCCGCGTCGAAATCGCACGGGCGCTGGCCACTAACCCGAGCTTCATCCTCCTCGACGAGCCGTTCGCGGGCGTGGATCCCATCGCGGTGCTCGAGATCCAAAAGATCGTCAAATTCCTCAAGCAGCGCAATATCGGTGTCTTGATCACCGATCACAACGTGCGCGAGACGCTCGGCATTTGCGACCACGCCTACATCATCAGCGATGGCTCGGTGCTCGCAGCGGGCGCGCCGCGTGAAATCATCGAAAACGAGAGCGTGCGCCGCGTCTATCTGGGCGAGCACTTCCGCATGTAAGGTCGGGATCAGCCGCGCGTGCAATTTTTACGCGGCGGCGCAACCGCCGCGGCACATTGCCGTGCGGCCGAATCCGATCGGCGCCGCGAGGTTCCCGGCGCGTGGCAAAGTCTCTACAATGAAAGACACATTGCCATGAAAGCCAGCCTCCAACTCCGCCTATCGCAGCATCTTGCGCTGACACCTCAACTGCAGCAGTCGATCCGATTGCTGCAGTTGTCGACGCTCGAACTGCAGCAAGAAATTGCGATGGCCGTCGCGCAAAATCCCCTGCTCGAATCCGAAGACGAATGGATTGCGAGCCCGCTGCGGGTCGCCTCCGATGGAACCGTCATCGCGCAAGCGCCCACCTCGTCGGCGCCCGAACCGATGAGCGGGGCGGGCTCCTCGGAGCAGTCCGAGCGCAGCGACGGCAACGACGGGGCAGGCGGCGACGATTACGCTCCGCTCGGCTCCGCTGACGGCGGCGATTCCTCGCAATGGAATCTCGACGATTACGGCCGCTCGGCGGGCGCGTCCGACGACGACGATCTTCCGCCGTTGCAGATTCACGAATCGACGACGACGCTGCGCGATCACCTGATGGCGCAACTGCGGATGACGCAGGCGAGCCCGCGCGACCGCGCGCTCGTCACGTTCCTGATCGAATCGCTCGGCGATGACGGCTACCTCCTGTCCTCGCTCGATGAAGTATTGGCCGATCTGCCCGAGGAGCTCGAGCTCGACCTGGACGAGCTCGGTGCGGCGCTCGCGCTGCTGCAAAGCTTCGACCCCCCCGGCGTGGGCGCTCGCTCGGCGTCCGAATGCTTGAGGCTGCAACTGCTGCGGCTCGCCGATTCGCCCACCCGCAAGCTCGCGCTCGAAATCGCCGGCAACCATCTCGAATTACTCGCCGCGCGCGACTTCACCCGGTTGCGCAAGCAACTGAAGGCGACCGACGACGAACTGCGCGATGCCCATGCGCTGATCCGCTCGCTCGAGCCTTTTCCCGGCGCGGCGTTCGGGAAGGCCGAAGCCGATTACGTGGTGCCGGACATCATCGTGCGCAAGGCTTCGGGCAGTTGGCAGGCTGAACTCAATCCCGAGGTGATGCCGCGCCTGCGAATCAACCATCTTTACGCGAACATCCTGCGCAACAATCGCGGCGATCCAGGCAGCGGTTCGCTGCGCCAGCAACTGCAAGAAGCGCGTTGGCTCATCAAAAATATCCAGCAGCGTTTCGAGACGATCCTGCGCGTCGCGCAAGCGATCGTCGAGCGGCAGAAGAACTTTTTCGTGCACGGCGCAATCGCGATGCGCCCCTTGGTTTTGCGGGAAATAGCTGATACGCTGGGCTTGCACGAATCGACGGTATCGCGTGTGACGACCGGCAAGTACATGCTCACCCCCTTCGGGACGCTCGAGTTTAAGTACTTTTTCGGGTCGCACGTGTCGACGGACACGGGGGGCGCGGCCTCGTCTACGGCAATTCGCGCGCTCATCAAGCAACTGATAGGAGCAGAAGACTCGAAAACTCCTCTTTCGGACAGCCGCATAGCCGAACTGCTGGCGGAGCAAGGGTTCGTGGTCGCACGCCGGACGGTTGCCAAGTACCGCGAAGCGCTCAAGATCCCCGCAGTCAATTTGCGCAAGTCTCTTTAGGCTTTCCGCGTGTTGCGGAGAGCGTTTACCGGCCCTGACGCCCTCGGTGGAACCGGCCGGCCGATACGACCCGCCGCTCGTCAGTCACGCGGGGTGATGACTCGAGCGGGCCGCTCCCGACCGGCGCAACCGCACCGATGGTGCCGGGTAGCCATTTGTTTGGAGAGCACTATGAATCTGCAGATCAGTGGACACCATCTCGAAGTCACGCCGGCGTTGCGAGAATACGTGATCACCAAGCTCGACAAGGTGCTAAGACATTTCGATCAGGTGATCGATGGCA
>Ga0157370_10004023_pt1 | contig 17087 bp, 10 predicted proteins | sample C35metaG_FD_113463 | JGI IMG/M metagenome (GOLD analysis project Ga0157370, IMG submission 113463) | Corn rhizosphere microbial communities from Kellogg Biological Station, Michigan, USA - C3-5 metaG | ecosystem: Host-associated > Plants > Roots > Rhizosphere > Soil | place: USA: Michigan...
ATATGGCGTGTACGGAGATGTTCGAGCAAGCAGTCAAGGAGCACGGTTGGGTTCTGTGCCGTAATGAGGGAACAATCGAAGACGCTACGATGCAGGTGGTTTCTGAGATTTATAGGGTGCTGGAGTCATGTTGGAGTGGAGACAGATGTTGGTGCAGGAAGGCGCGTAGCGTAATACTTGGTTTAACATAATATACATTACACGTAAGACGAGCATGTTCGTGTGTGTTGCGTTACTCAGGAAATTACCTAGGCTCAACTGCAACGCTTCCTCCCATAAGGAGCAGCTTCAGCTGTTGCGCTTATGCCTGTTGTACATTTGAGAGACATTTCCGTGCCCTCCGGACTCGTTGGTTGGTTGTTGACCGATGACCGTGGACGACCGCGCTATTGGTCGACAGTCTGGTCTGCACTGGACGGTGCGAGCTTGGCGCCGTCCACACTACGAACCCAATTGTCCGTGATCGAACAGCTATACCAGTCGGCCAGACGGCTACACCAGGCTGACTGCCTTGATTGCTTGATTGCGGAGCTCAAATTCGATGAGCTTGAAGCCTGTCTTGAGACGTTTTTCATCACGGCCAGAAATCATGGTGCCCAGACTGCCGCCAACTACCATCCCAACTGGCGTGTGGCCTACGTTTTCGTCAAAAGTTGTGTTCAGCGCCTGGTGAAAAGTCATGCCGATCCTGACATGCTTTGGCTGCTGAGCATGCGCCTGGAGCGTCTGGAGAAGCTGTTTGACTCGCTGGGTATGGCGCCCGCGCCGCCGGCAGAAATTGTCCGAGCGTTGCCAAGCCCAGTGCTGGATGAGTTTTACCAGATCATTGATCCGTACTCGGTTCGTAATCCCTTTAGAAACAGTACGTTACGCTGGCGTAATTACGTATTGTGCCTACTAATGTTGCATCTTGGATTACGCCGCGGTGAAACCCTGGTGCTGCCTATGGATGCATTAAAAAGCGAAAAACGCTTCACCCCGACCGTAGAAACTGTGAACTGGCTGAACGTCGGCGACAATCCGTATCAGCGTGATCCGCGCCAAGAACAGCCCAGCCTAAAAAACAACAATGCCGCCCGGCAGCTGCCTGTGCCGCCAGCGTTGGCCAGCCTCATCAGGACCTTTGTCGAAAGCTACCGACCCTCGACCCGACACAGCTACTTATTTTCCTCGCTGGAAGGCAATCCACTATCATTACGCCAGGTCAATGGTATTTTTGTCACCATCACAGGTGAGCTCACCACTGAAGCGCGCCAAACACTTCAGCAGTATCGCGGGGCTAGCGGCATTACACCGCACGATATGAGGCATACGTGTGCGACTGTCAGGCTTCATCAATTTGTAGAAAATGGCGACGACCTCGAGATGGCAATCCAGAGACTGCGAGCCTTTTTTGGCTGGGCCCGCACCTCGGATATGCCACGGCGGTATGCACGAGCTTTTTTTGAGGATCGCTTAGCCACCGTTTGGAACCATGCATTTGACGTCCATGTCAGCCATCTGCGCTCCTAAAAGGGACAGATGAAGGAGCAACGCATGCAGCGGAGTCAGTCGGGCTTTCTTGGTAACGCAAAACTGCTAGAGGCGCTGGCTCCCCTGCCTCCCCTGCCCTCTGTAATCCGTTATTGGGATGATTTTGCAGACTGCTGGAAAGCCATTCGAAATCCCGAGGAAAACGCATGGTCCTTTGAGGTTAATGGTGAGTTCCTAGAGTTTGATTTCAGTTCCTTTGACGGGGAATTGATACACCTGATGAAGTTGTGGCTTGCTCGTTCCGCCTCTGAATTGGCAGGCGCAACCATCAAAATGTATTTCCAGGCACTTCAGAAGCTCGATAATAGCCTTATATATACGACGCTAGGCCTCTCGCTAACCATGCCCCTGAGTGTCGATGCTAAGTGGCGGCGCGAAATAGTTACGGCGTGTAATAACCATCAACTATGCGCGCTAAAGTCGCTACTGTTATTTTGTTGTAGTCAATCCGTGGGCGTTCTGAATAACGATTCCAGACCCCGAATTGCGTCACTTCGTCAACATCCCGTGGATAGGTATGCCAGTGTCCGGAGCGGTGACGTATTTTTTGATTCGTATGAAGACCGGAAAATTATTGATTTTCTGGACTCGATCAATGACCTTTCAGAGCATGACTTGGAAAATGTCAAAATATCTCTTTTAATCAGTGCCTGTATTTTATGTATTTGCTATCAGCTTGCAATGCGCCCCAAGCAGATTGCAAAACTTAGAGTCGAACATTTAAATATATTTAATTTTGAAAAATCCCACAGTGTGCAGTTGCGATTTTTTCGAGGAAAACAACGCAAGGGCACGCCACCTATCCCGATGTTACGAAAAATAAAGCGCGAGTGGGCGAATATATTTGTAGTGTTGTATCGCCGGCGAACCACGGACCAAGCGTACCCTCAATCACCCGGCGCTCTAACCGATTCCTTGTTTGGCCTGACGCCATCAGGCGTCGGCGCATCGCTAACAAGACTCACCGCAGAACTTGGGTTGGATGGACGTAGTAGCACCGATTTCAGGCATAGTGCTGCGCAACGTATGGTGGACGCAGGTGCCACCCAGGAAGAACTAGCTGAATACATGGGGCACAGCTGGTCAATGACCGGGCTGGTTTATTTTGAATCATCACCGACGCAGGCCGAACGAGTGAATCGGGCACTGGCTATTTCTCCGATATATAGCAAAATTGAGCGTATTGCGAGAAACCGAACGATTAGTACTGAGGACTTATCGAACGCACTACCCGTACACCAAATAGGAGGCATGCCACACGGAATACCGATAGCGGGAATTGGCATGTGCACCCTTGGACAGGGACTTTGTGCAAAAAATCCGGTATTGTCATGTTATGGCTGTGATCGTTTCCTGGCTGTCAAGAACGCAAAAATTCATGAAGAGGTTCTTGAGGGTTTGCGACCCGTTGTACTGCAATTTTACAATGCATCCAGAGGCGAGAACTATTCCCCCGCTTATTCGCAGCTGCAAGATGTTTTAGAACGGGTGGAAAATATTATTGATGAGCTAAACGGTGCCGTCGATAATGAATAATAATTTTAGGGATTTTATTGAAGCAAACAAAATTCTTGCAATGTCTAAAGACGTCAACTGGGATATTCCGACTGCACCTGATGGAACCGTAAAAAAAGGTGAGGGATGGCCCTTATTCCATATGGCAGATAATCCCCGAGTCCCTTATTGGCTTGCGGACTTTGGGACCGACATAAAATGCCTAGCGTTGATCAACGCGGAGCGGAGCGCACAAGGAGTGCCCGCAATCGCAAGGGCGAAGCTTACGAACTCGTGGCAGGACTTAATCAAAGCATGCGCAATTCACTACATTTATGTGAAAGGTGTATCCGCAGCGCATGCGAGCCAATACATTGTCCGAACCATTCGTATCATTGCATCTTGTTGTGGCAAAGCTGAGCCGTGGGAATTGAGTGTTGATCACATTGCGACTGCACTTAAATACGCATCACTGTTACAGCCTTCTGGTCAACTGGCCAGAGGAATTAGAAATTCGGTACAGCATATATTTGACTTTCATTGTCTGGTTGATCGCACTCCTTTGTTGCCTGCAGTTAGCGTCAAACGCCGTAACAGTCGCGAGGATACGTCTAATTTTCGACAAAACCTTTCGGAGCGCAAACGCGCTGAGCGCCTTCCAGATTACAATGCATTCTGGGAACTGATCCGAATTGTTTTTACCGAAGATCCACAGACATTTTATGATGAGTTGCGGTTTGCGCAAGCCAAAATTCTGGTGCTCTGTGGGTTGCGAATGGGCGAAACACCACTTATACCAGTCGATTGGTGCCAGGAGTTCTCTCATCTGAGTAAAAAGGGCATTCCCGCAGGCGAGTTCGGCGGTATTTCGTCATCGATTGCTCTTAGATATTTTGTTGAAAAAAGAAGTATTTCGGATAAAGATGGCAAACTCTTACATCCGGATATACAGCACATTCCCGAGATGTTCAGGGAGATTATTATTGATTTTCTAAATCGGGTGCTCTTGCTCACCCAGCCGCTCCGCGCCACTCTTGAGAAACAGTATCAATCGAATCGGATTTTGGCTGACTTTCAACCGGACGAATTGGTGGCCGCAGCAGACCTATATCCGTATTTGACTGGCAATCCATTTGTTTTTGAAGATGACGACGAAGTCCGATTAACTGCGCAGTACAGAAAAAATTACGATATTAGTGTACTGGATGAAATCGAGAGTCGACAGTTATCATTAAAAGAACGTGGAGGAAAATTAAAGAATGTCGTGCGTCAGTATTTCGCCGTGCTGCGTAGAGGGTATGAATCACTCACTCCTTTCCGCACGGTCTCCGGGGTGCCTTGTAAGGTAAATTTCAGAAAGGGGTACTTTAAGGTATCGGAGTTAGAACAGCTGGTGAGATTAAGAATGCCGTCCAAGCTCTCACCTCTAAAGCCGTTGCGTACCACTGCCGGCTCGATACCACACCATAATATGTTATTCCTTGCGCCCATACGCGCTCTATCAGAGGGGAGAAATGATGGGCTATGCGATATTCGTAAATACTGTTTTATTGGAATCCTCGATACGGTAGATTTGCGAAACCACTATTACAAAAGTCAGACTTCAAACACCACTTTTTTTCAGCGGTATGGGCGTAATGAGGAAAACCAAGGCCTTACAATCAACAGTCATTCTTTTCGTCACGTTCAAAATAGTGAGCTCTTTAGGATGGGCGTGGCTGATACGATTATAACTAAGCGTTACGGCCGTCGTAGCGTTGAGCAGTCGTATCGGTACGATCACCGCAGCTTATTAGAGGAACTTGCTTCAATGGATCTGCCGCAAACGGCACATGATATTTTGCCAATAGGTGGCTCGCAAGTGCTAGCGATGATTCTAGGGGGAAAGGTATCCGGTCCCATTGTTGATGAGTTTCGTGAGATTCAGGCGACAAGGGGCGATGAGGCGGCGTTTCTCTTTCTTGCGGGAGAAGCAGATGGGTTTCACGTTACGCCTTATGGGTTTTGCATTAACAGTTTCATGACCAATCCTTGTCCAAAACATTTAGAGTGTTACGGCGGGTGCCGTCATCTTTGTGTTACAGATCTGAAAAGTCATCAGCAAAATCTATTAGGGCTTCGTGAAAAAATCGCCTTAGCCGTTAACAAAATAGAGGCTCGATTCAGTGATAGTATCGGAAGAACAAATCAATTGGATCACGCCAAAAAAACGTTAGAAAATATTGATAGAGCATTGGCATGCCGACCAGGTCAAAACCCTTTTCCAGATGGTCCGGATTTGTCGGTGCCGGTCCATCGAGTAGACTTATTTGAAGGCTAGTCGCTTTTGCGCTAAGCCCTGTTACGTGCCTAGCGGAGTCAATATGCCAGCACCGAGCAAGCCAGTACGCCGCACCGCAAATGCGGTTAATCTTGATGACAATCTACTTAGCGTTCTTGAGTCCATGCTGGAAAACGATGAGAGAATAACTGCCCATGCCATTGTGCGTAGAATGGAGAATCTAGGGGCCGTTTCCACTCTCACGCGGGACACATTTCGCAGAGACCTAATTGCTCACTATCAACAATTGCAAACGACCCGAAACCAATGGGTAGAACGAGCGAAAAAGAATTCTCAAAAACGGCTAATAGCCAGTCTTGCAATGAAAGACAAACGTATAGAAGATTTAGAGCGGCAAGTCGCTCTGCTCACGGCCTCTCACAAGGCTATTATCCTAGCTGTGGGCGAGTTGGGTGGTGTACGTGCATGGCAGCGTTTTTTTGCTCATTACGATGAACATACGCTGATGGTCCTGCCCAACCTCAACGAGCATAAGCCTGACTAGACGCCACTCTCCCCTCCCCTGATCACGGAGTCAAAATACTAATTGAGAACAGCGCTCCATCTGTAATCAGTGTCTTCAACTGGGCGATATATTGCCTTCCTCGGTAGACGTCTGTTGTCTATCACTAACTACCAGCGAGAAAAATGAGCAATCAGAAAATCCAGTCAGTTAGACTCGTGTCGCGATAAGATATAGCGTCTTTGTCAAACACCATGCTCACTCTCGCTTCCCTTAGATTTTCGATACCTCTAGTCTGCCAGTCACCCAGGCTGTCTCTCCAAGTAAACTGGAGTCTTGCGTCCTGAGCGAATTCCAGCCGCCCGACGATATCTCTGGGTGATAATGGATCAGTCGCGAGACCAAGGACTGCAGCAGGCACCGTCAATTTCGCCAGCACGATGACCTCGCCTCCGTCTGTTACAGAGAAAAACTGGGCAAAACGCTCTAGACCCTTGGAATATTGACTCTTGTAGATAGCCTGCATCAGTTGTTCGTCCCCCATTAAACGCTCCAATGGAAACTGCTTGGAGACGGCTACACCATCGGCTTGGCGATAATAGAGCGCGAGATGAGGCCTTGCGACAAATGTCTTGTCCATTCGTAGCATTAGACCATCGTCCAACAAAGCGCTGATTAGCGCCGTGACAGTAGAGCGAATAGCTTCTCGGTCCACTGGCTCGTTATCTTCAGGTGGATATAAGCTCATGGCACTCGGAGCAGGCAACTGAGATATCAGCCCTTTGGCAACTGCCAGGCGATAGTTCATCCTCAGCTCGCGTTGGCGCACCGGCAACTGAAGAAGAAATGCTGCTAGGTTGGTATTAAACGAATCGACCGCCGCGATATGTTCGAGCGCGTCCTCCACTTTGTGAACGGCGTTGCTTTGCAAAAGACCGATAGCGTATTTTAGCGCGAGTTCACCTGCAGGCGAGCTTTTATCATAATTTTTGAGATTTAGGTAGGACTGGTAACGAAGCGGCTCGAATGCCGAGTTGTCCTGAAGATATGCCGCTTCAACCTCAATGAGGTTTCGATTGCGCGAAAGGATCTGCAGTATGTCGAGCTTTCTCATCGAATCAAAGCGCGGGTCTTTAATCAGTCCGACAAGATCACGTCCCAACTCGTTCTCGCCGACGATAATGCCCCACTCTCCGTCGGCCACTGCTAGCAAGCGCAACGCGTCGTAAAAATCCTGGTAGTCAGACGATGGTGAGCGGACGATCGCCATAAGGCGCTTCTTGTCACTTACCTTGAAGTTCAGATCAACAATGGATGTGTTCTGCGATTTCTGCCTAGCGAGTTGGATCATGTACGAGTCAAGCAAAGCACGGGTCCGATAGGCATCGAGGGTCTTGCTGGCCTGTGAATGCTCATCTTCAAGCGACAGCCAGGATTCGATCCTCTTCGTCATGAGCGTTTGCAAGGTGGACTCAAGGTTATTGGCTGTCAGCCAGGCGAACACACCACCGACTATAACTACCGCAGCCAAAACGTAGGTGAGGATACTGACAGCTCTATTTACCGGTGCGTTGGCTTGGTCGATGAGATCCTTGCTCAGCTCATATTTGAGCGCTTGGATTCTCTCCTGACAATCGCGCTGTACATCCCTCATCGCCTCCAGTGACTTCGAAGACCGGCGCTCGACCTTTTTCGCCAGGCGTCGCATCTCATCCGCTGTTTGTTCTAAGGTAACAACGTTTTCGTGGTTCATTGAAACTCGTTTTCAAATTGTTTATTGGCCTTGGCCATGATTTACAGGTCGGCTGTATCGACCAATCCCTATTCAATTGTTATCGGCATGCAGACTCGATGAGTCAATCGTTTGTTTTAGTATTTTTTTAGGCCTCAAAGTTCGAGGCCAATCGAGCGTCTTTTCTCCAGCCTTTGCAAGAATCGCGATCCCATTCAAACAACAGCCACTCATAGTGAGTTAACCAACCTCGCACCCGACCGGCTATGCACGAGTCAATATCCCAGTTCAACGCAGCATCAACACGTTCTGTCTCGACACTGAGCCAATGGACATGCGCACCTGCACCGGTGCTCTGGGGGCTCGGGGGCTTAACGGCTCATCCCCCCGCCTTATCAAATCGCTTACGGAGGCTTTTCATGTCTCTCCCTTCACCAAATTTTTCAGCGATCGCCTTCAAGTCGTCTTCGGTTAACGATGTGGCGTCGACCGTTTTGAGTACCGCCGGTGACCCCAGGCTATGCGCCAGATCAGCCAGATTAGTTTTAGTGGCGATGGACGGGCATCGTGGTACATGCTTGAGCAGCAGGCTCGCTACGCCTGAACGCTCAGCTTGATCGGTGAAGTGCTGGGTAATCGACTTTAATTCGGGATTGACCGCTGCGCTAACCTCTGGCGCTGACGCCTGTTCCAGGATCTTCAGTGCCAATTCGACTAGTGCCATCGCGGGCGGTTTTTGCGTTAAGGAAATAATCTGTCGCCATAGGCGCCTCTGGGTAGCGTCTGTGACACCATTGCCAAACATCACTTGCTCAAGCACGAAGTATGCCTTCATACCCAGAGATCGCGTCCAGATGCTGAGACATTGATCTGGGAGGTCACTCTTCCCAAGTTGCTGTCCCTTGGCTGAAATCAACAAAGTGGCAGCTCGTTGCTCTTCGAGAGTTAATCCTTGCGAAACGTTATTCCAAATTTTTTCGAGCCGCTCGACTTCTTCCTCCAACTCCCAGTTTATGGCGTCCGCCAGCGTAGCGACCTGGGCAGCGGTCAACGGCGCTTCCGTATGCGCCAAAAAGGTTTCTGCTTCAGCAGAATGTGTTTGCCACACCGTGCAGGCAAGAGTTATCAATTCAGGTTGATGGGTTGGCGCGACGATGCCAACTTCGATCATGTTCTGCAATGAGTTCAGGACATCTCGCTTTGCTTCCTGAGGATAGCTGGTCATGGTTGTCACAGCTTCGTTGAAAATTCTCTCGGGTATGTTGCCCGGCATGACTAAGTCCTTCGAAGGCCAATGTTCCCCGAAGAATTTGTGAAGGGTATTAAGCTGCGTTGGATAGCTCACTGCGGTGGCGAAAGCATTCTCCAAGCCTGAGGCAACGACCGGAGGCTCGGCATTCAAATAGACCTGAGTAAGCCCTTGGAGCAGAACACTTAGCTCATTAGGCGCTCTGGATACCAGGGATGGCAGCTGGCTGAGAGCCGTTCGTAGATGGCTCTGAAGCTCTGCTTCATTCCAGCAAGTACTTGGGATAGCGCGAATAGCTATCTGATAAAGGGCATCGAAACGCGCAGGTAGAGAAGCTGTTTTGAAACCACTGTCGAGGTAAGCCACAATTGAGATTTTTACATCATCCGGCAATCTCACATAGCTCTTTAACAGTGCTTCGCAGCATTTAAGCGGTAGCTCACCGGCCAACGTTGCAACCCACCCTTCCGCTGATTTGGCCAGCAATTCATCGCTACTCTTCAATTGCTCGAATAGCGCAACTGCGTCATCCGCGTAAGGATCAGATGTGATGTTCTCAATCAGTTCGAGCAAGCTGTCCTTAGTTGCTTCGGACAGATGATCGAGGCGGCTGGCCGTCATTTGTACCAACCACCTAAAACCCCGATCAAAATCCATGAACGGATCGGGATGGTTAATCAGCAGTTCCGTCATTTTCCTTAGGCATTGCGAGAGCACTTGATGGCTCATCAGGTTGTGATGCTGCTCAGGGACAGTAAATGCACAGGCTTTGAGGTCATTCTCTGTCAGGCTCAGGTAACGCTCAACCAACGGCCACAACTCAGCCCGACTTTCCTCACCAGCCAACGCCATCTGCTCGAAAAGCTTACCGATCCGTAACGCCGCCCTAGGGATATTGATCTCCGTTGCGCGGCCTGCCTCAACCTCAACTGCAAGCAAGGTCGCGTAGTCCGTGCCCAGAGTGTGGAGAAGCATTTCCTCATTAGTAACGATCCATTCTTCCAGTAAGCTGAATGGAAACGAGTGCGCTATGCCGTCGACGGTGATGGATCGCGTGTGGAGCCACTGCCTGAATATTTGATCTTGTGGGGCAGGAAGCCCTTGAGTCTTCCACACAGCGAGAACAATCTCGGCTAGTGCTTTTGCCATGTCCATAGCGACATCCAAACTCGGTGTCTGCATGTTTTCGAGGCGCAAGCCGAAAGGAGCATCCTCTGTACAAAGGTCGCCTACGAGTGCTGCGGCTACGATTTGCTGTTGCTGGCTGTTAGCAAGCGGCAAAACCGAAGCCAGCTTCGACACGCCGACCATCGACCTCAAGTTACTGGACGCCGCCAACTCCGTGCATAGGTGACCGATTACCAACCGTACAGTTCGGGGAGGCAGGTCGTTCAGAAGGTTAGCCACGACACGCATCGCGTTGTGTCGCCGGCTCGCCGGCTCCAAGTGCAGTTCTCCGATCATCTGGTGCAACAGGCGAGCCTGGTCTTCACTAAGCATGATCTGGTCGGCGCGCGGCGAAAGGTGTTCAATCAGCCCTCGGGTATCGCCCGACACTAGTAGGCCGTAGATTATGCGGGTACCCGAGCCGAACTTGCGGCTGATAGGGTCTTCAGATAGCAGCAAAAGGCTCTGAAGGGAAACGGGCCACTGGATACCGACCAGACTGGAAAGAAACTGCCGCAGCTCTCTGCATCCTTCCCGGATTTTTGTGGTCTTGCCCCCTTTGCTATCGGTTTCCAACATTACATAACGCTTAAGTAAAAGAGGCTGAGCGTCAACGGGAAGTTCCAAGACTGGATGATCGTTAACAAAAACCGCGGTCAGTCGATCAAGGAACTCTGGATCATCCTGCAGATCACGGTAGAAATCAGGGAAGCTAACTTTGGCTGCGCTGAGAGCAGCTAACGACTCCAGGTATCCGGTTACAGCCCCGTCATGCAACCCACCGGGACGACCATTGACGCCCTCCTGTTCTCGGCGCTTGGCCAGCCACCATGACTGAGCAAACGCGTTAACTATCTGAAGCGCATTGCGTGGGTCGACAACGTTCACGTGAATCATGCGTTCAATCAGCTGTTCAGCGGCTACGGCCTTACCGTTAAGGTCATCGACAATGTCTGTAAATGTCAGCAGATGCTTGAGTGCGAACTGACGCATGTCACCGCGCGGAGGTGGTGGTATTTCGAGGCGGAATTGGAAGATACGATCCAAGTATCGACGTGCATCATTGTGGCTAAACACCGTGCCCGGCTGTTCCGGGTTGTGGCTGCGGCCGCGCCAAAGAGCATCAGCCACCTTCGCCTCGTCACAGGAAATGACGAATACCAATCCAAGACCTTTTGGAAGTCTGTCAGTTGGAATCTCCATGAACGCGCGAACGGCATCAAGACCGAGCACCATCTCCTCGGCAGAAAGTCGGTCAAGGTCATCGACGAAAATGACCAGGCGCTCGCAAGGAATGGTCTTACTCAGAAAGCCTTTGGAGGGTTGTTTAAATTCTTTTAGTTGCTCCAGCAGCATTTCCTCGTACTGCTCAGCACTCGCGCTAGGAAGTGAAACCTTAGTGATTGAGCGAAAGCTATCGATCTTGGAGGGTTTAAGCTGTTTGAGTATGTAGCTGTAGGAGACCGTCAGTATCAGTGCAAGCGTGGACTGGACGATGGGAGCATCTGTTGGAGCAATCTGCAAGCCAGCCCAAACGAAGAGTAATAGTATGCCCATCGCGATGACGAATGCGGGCAGAGGCATTGCCCAGGCGCGCCATAGCTGAAGGCCATACTCCTTCCAGCCTTTCCATTGCTGCTCTGTGTGCGTCACGTTCCGGAACAATTTGTCATGGAGCGTCTTCTCGTCACCTCCGAGCTCCAAAAAGACATGGCGCAGCAGCGCGCGTTTGATGTCCTGGTCCTTGCCACCAAAGCGCCAAGCGTTGAAGGTGATGCTTTTGAAGCGATTCTTTCTAGCGCTGTGTCCTTGCATAGCATCGGCGTCGTCCTCCAAGCCTTTCGTGTAAAGCTCCTTGATCGAGCTTTTACCCGTGCCCCACCCTCCCAGAAGGCCGATGCTAAAAGGAGGTTGATTGCGTTCGGATTCAACCAGGCTGCGTAGTGCTTGGGCATAGTGCCTGTGTCCAAACGCGTCATCTTGCTCGTTTGCTATTTGCCGATCTAGCACGGCCGGCATCGAATCATGGGGCTGCATAGGACGTTCCTTCGTGGGCGAGACGTGGCCGAGGGCCAGCACAGCGAGATTAATTGATCGGCAGCGCGAACACTACTTTCACGCCCAGCGAGGACATTGTAGCGACGACATTTCGAAGGCTTGAGGAGTGTGGAAGGCTTGCCGAGTATATTCGTGGGTGTTGCGTACGGCTCATCCTCATGGCACTTTCTATATCCTGGTGGTCGGAGAAATGGGTGGGATGAGTTGATGGAGCATTTTTTTTTAAATAACGACCATGCTCACGATTATGCTCGAACACATGTCATCTCAAGGTGCGCTGAGTAGCCAAATATCGGTTTGTATCGTTAATCAGACGCCGATCACCAGCCCCATAGCTAGGCAACCCCTGTATTACATTGTCTTCTTCAGGAATGAATTTATGCAAGGTTATGCCCAGTCCGATGCAGAGCTTGCTGAAATCTTAGATGGCAAGCAGCGTAGGCGCGAACAATTAATCTTCGCAATCAATCGAGCATCTCCAGAAGAGCTTGAAGGGCCTGCAGAGCGATTGCGTGAAGTAATGCGAAAGCCCCCGGGCGAGAAGAGTCGTCAACGGCTGCCTCGCCCGAAATTCCTGAACGAATAACTAGTTTTTGCCCTCCAGTCATGGCACTGCTCCATGCCGCACAGTACTCCCCCGTTCAAGTTTATAGCTCTCTCGAATACGGAGATGGAATTCGTACTTAAGCACGGAGATGCAGACCGCATGACGTTGTGCGTGCGGCGCCGCGCAACGATTGACGCTGCGAGGTCGATCCGACGGCATTTGTGGGAACAATCCTACGGGCTTGGTCTCACGAAGCGCTCCCAGTTCCTCCTGAGTCGCCACTACCGTATTCGGAGACATTGGACTCCGAGGCGGAAGTTTTTGAATCGCTGCCCCTCCAACTAACGCGCAGTTGTTCACAATGATTCAGAAAACACCGTATGTGCCTGCGACTAAAGAACGGGCTCGGCATCGCCGAGCCCGGAAGAAGCTTAGATCTCGATCGTTGCGAGTCTTCCGTAGTAATACGATACTGCAGAATCACGCTCGGGCATGGTTTCGGGAAGGCCAAGAGTTTTAAATTTATTCACCGCTTCAAGCTCAGGTTTCTGCTCGTCACGCAACCGCCAGTAGAGTGAACTGTACTTGAATAGCTGAAGCAGGTTGATGTAGTCATTATTTACCTCAAAAGCCGCCCAAAGGATGCGGTGGCATTTTGAATGTAGTGGCGTCAGATTGTCATGGTATAGATGGTGGTAAATGCTGATGAGCGTTGAGATTTCATTAGCGTCGAGCGAACCGCGGACTGTCATAAGTGAGTCTGCGTAGGCGAGCGTGGCCCGGATTTGGTTATACAAGTCTTTGTTCTCGTGACAGTACTCGACAAGCTCTTTGAGCATTTCGGCTCTGGCAGGAGCTTCGAGGTCATCAGCACGATCTAACGCAATATTGGCGTACAGCGTGCTTGCTTTGGTTTTTGCCTTAGCTTGGATCTTTGATATATCAGCTTCTCTGGTGGAGAGATCACTATTTGAAAGCGCGATGTGGGCGGCCTGCATCGCGACGCTGCCCTTGCTCAGCTTCTGAGCCTGAGTGGCATACTCAACAGCTTCGGCATGATCTTTCCTCCCTGAATAGATCATAGCGATATGCAGCTTGATCGAACCTATCAGCTTTGGCTGATCAATGTGATCCTGGCACTCCAGCAGCATTTGGAGTGCCTCACCAGCATTTGCCTTGTCGCCAACCATCCGGATCGACTGCGCGCATAAGTAAATAAAGAACCAGTATTTTTGATCCTTATCCCAGCTATCTAGCATCGACTTCAGCGCGATGTACAAGTCCTGCACGACCTTGTAATAAGATTTTTTGCTCACTGTCGCGCAGAACTGCGAGGCGAGTTCCATGCCAACAGTACGCCACCTTTCGTTGGTTTTTCCTTCGACGAAGACTTCAACGATGAAGTACTTGGCGTTGTTGATCTCGGACGATTTTTCGCTGATGTCATTCGCCTTGAAGATATGATGCAGCTTGGGATTCAGGGTCTCCCAATCTTCTCCGAAGTAGAGCTGGTAGGCTTGATTTTTGATTTTCGCGATTTCCTTGGGCTTCGTCTCTTGGGCGAGCCACTGCCTCACAGGACGGGTGACGATGAGCCTTTTTTTAGAACCCCGGGTGCCGGTGTGGCCGAAGCTGTCCTGATCCTCCACATAAATGAAACCTTCTCGCTGGAGGATGACCACGTGATCAATCGAATATTTCTTCGATCTATCGACCCGCTTGATGTTGTCCAGGTATTCGCCGTAAGGGAACGCAGCCAAGCTCTTAAGCAGAGAAAATGCATAGCGCTTTTCTATTTCCTTCGCAGTTGACAGTGCCTTGATGGAATCTCCGAAGCGGCCCGTCAGATTGATGCGTGAGCTGCCTCGCTCACTGATGATCTCTTCCAGTGATGCGACGACAAGCTTATCCAACGCTTCCTTGATGATCCGAGGGACGCCGTTGGTGTGTTCATAAAGCTGCGTGAAATCATCGTTGCCCAAACCGCCTTGGTAGAGAAGGTGTGACTCGATGTACGCCCTGGTATCGGCACCATCCAAAGCAGTCAGCTCGACCGCCTCGTTTCTCCAAGCGGGCAGATTCCGACTTATTAAAATCATCCGGAGATTCGGGCAAAAGGAAGTAAGAATATCCGTCAGGCTTAGGAGATCGGCTTGGAGTTTTTCCTTGTCGTCACAGGTGTCGAGCGGAACGTCCCTTAGAAGCAAGTAAGGCTGGTCAATGAGCGACAAGGTGCTACAGAATGATTCGAATGAAGCGCCCAAAAGCTCTTCGATTTGGCGGTAGAAGGACGCTTTGTCGGTGTAGTTGCCAATGTTTACCGAATAAACCTTGTTGGTTTTGTTAGATATACGTGCGATCAGTGCGGAAATGAATTCATCTTCTTCCATCCCCCAGTCAGCAGCTAACCACAAGCGTCTGTGGAGATTCAGGATCTGCTCCGCTTGGAATGACTGGGCGTGCCTGACACTGTGAGCTTGAGGTGCTGGGGGGAGCGGGCTATGAATGCCATCCAGGGTGGCGGTCTTCTGCCCTTGCTCCATACGTTGGATAGCGGTGTTGCCTCGCAGGTCTGGGTACGCCCCACGGTTCTGACTTGTAACCTCGTGGAACAGTCCATCAAGGAATTGTCCTAGAGACGAATGATTCGTGCCGAAGCCGATTGGCTCGACGATATTTTTCCATGCCGCATCAGCTTTACGCGCAGTGACTTCTGAATCCTTGATCAGTGCAAAAGTAGAGTGCTTGGTCGACTTGAGCTCTTTTCTCAGCCAGCCGAGCGTTTTGTCGAAATTGGGGTCTTCAAACGTGCCTCCGCAACCTACGAACACTAGGTTTTCAAACACTGTCAGGTGCTGCTGGAAGAAGTTGCGGGTACTGCTTTGTATCGTGGTTTCATAATCTCCACTGCTCAGAATGCAAGTGTCGGGCTTCTTCCAGTGGCCGTGTAGGTGAAGAATGCCTTTACGCTCGCCTTTGAACCACTCGATGACCTCATCTGACTCGGTCATATACACGGGTGAAAGGTTGGTGACATTCTCTAGCAGCGAGTCATAGTTGAGAGTGCAAATTTTTACCCCTGCGTCCGATAAAGCCCTGACGGTATTGGCAAGCGCCTCGTTGTGTATCTCGACTTCACTGAACTCTTTTGTCAGCCATGCGGCGTAATCGTAACCATCGCCGTTGGACAGGCTACCCGACAGGAAACCGGCCACATGCAGGATCTCGGTAGTGGTCGGCGACCCGTCTAAAAGCTTGAGCCAGTTCTCAGCGTTGGCCTGTTGGATTTTCCCGATCTCGACAGCGTAGCGAAATCCGCTTCGAATCAGCCCCGTCCATGCAAGCTGGGGGACTTGTCCATCGGTCAGCCCCATACTCATGCCTGTGCCGATGACCAAGATGGTGTCTTTGCTCGGCTTGATGCGTTTGCTTGCGTATTCCAGATTTAAAGCTGTGTTGTTCATATCCATTGTAATAGCTTCCAATTGGAGATGCCGAGATGCTCACGTATCAGGGGCGCCGCGAGCGCAGGCGTACTGTGAGCATTGAGTATAAATTTTTTGCGTGTCATTTTCAGCGCGCGTACGAGGGCCGTCAAAGGTTCTTTCAGCCAGCAGTGCGCAGCTTCAGATTGTATGGATTTATCTAATTAGAGCCGTGAGCGTACGCCCAACTCATCTCGTGTAAGCCAGACCTACACTCACTGATGCGATAGCAGTTGCCCGATCTTACCGACTCGTTGCGCTGGCAGCCGCATCAGCACATCTTTTAGGCAGACGGTTAATCTGCTCGAAAAGTGCTTTGGCCCTTCTACGGGTGTGCTTTGCTTGGAACGAATAGGCCTTCAACGCTTGTCTCCTGCTGAAAGGTGAGTAGAAGCAGTTGAAACACCGAAGTGCGTTTTCAGTCGGCAGAACGGCCTCTAATGGGTCAGTTTTCGGCCTGAGACGACATCCTCCACTACTTCTGAGCTGAAATATTCCTAAATTGCCATCTCTCCAAGTAGGCACGAAAAGGATGACCTGTCGTATATCGCCGACATCTGTTACGCAACGGTTGACTCTCGTTAGGAGTTGCAGGAGCTGCGATCAGACGACATTCTTGTTGCGTCGCTGAAATACGACAGGGGCAACGGGGCACGGTTTCTTTCTTTAGCAACAGAAAACTCACACATTACACGTCAACACTCTCCGCTCTGGGGTACTGATCACCGCAACAGGCTCCGAACTTGCTCTCTTTCGTCCACAAGATGTTTCTGGATTAGCCCGGTTGCACGCCAGATTTCAATCCAGAGTTTTACCCTGAGTCCTCTTTTCAAAACCTCGGCCTTGCCTGCAATTGGCGACCTTCAATCAGTATCCCGCGTCAGCTTTTCAATAAGCATCCGGTGCTGTGGAAATTGCGCAATCAGTTTGCGTCGATCACCCATCTCCATATCCGCAAAATCAAATCCCGGCGACACGGCCTCGCTGATCAAGCCAAATCCATGTTCTCCCTCGAGCAGTCGCGAAGCTTTCCAGATTC
>Ga0157370_10004028_pt1 | contig 17072 bp, 18 predicted proteins | sample C35metaG_FD_113463 | JGI IMG/M metagenome (GOLD analysis project Ga0157370, IMG submission 113463) | Corn rhizosphere microbial communities from Kellogg Biological Station, Michigan, USA - C3-5 metaG | ecosystem: Host-associated > Plants > Roots > Rhizosphere > Soil | place: USA: Michigan...
ATTTGGTTTTAAATGTGGTGATCAAGGAGGTACTAGAATCATTTTCCATGCAGGAAAGAGACAGGATAACATTTCGCCAGATGCTCTATGAAAGAACGCTCTTAGGTGAATTGTTGCTGGTCGCTGATTTAAAAGAACAGGGAGTGTTTTCTGCGCTTGATCAAACACTGATTGGGTTGAATTTTAATAGTTCCGTTTATATCAATCTGCTCATCAAACGTCTGGTTTCAAAAGTGGAATTGGAAGAAGATACGGCCGGAAAACTCAGTCTGCTTTCTTTTTATTGGAAGGAATTCAATCAGATTTATTCCAATGAAAAACTGTTTTTTAAGGCAGGAATGCAGCATCTTAAAACAGTTGTCGGCAGCTTGTTTGATAATGAAATCCAATACCTGGAAAAGCAGCTGGAACTTTTGTCTAAAGAGGCTCTAGGAGAATCTAAAACGGAAAACAAGCTCGAATGCGATCTGTCTGCCGATCAGATCGGTATTATTCTTCGGGCAGCCGATGAAGCGCGTGTGGTGAAATCCAGATCCATGAGTCTGGTGTTTAAAAAAATTGTGCCCCATTTGTCAACGGCTTTTAAAAGGAATTTGTCGTACCAGTCGGTTCGCAGTAAGTCCTATAATGCGGAAGACAACGATAAAACGATTGCCATATTGACCCTGGAGAAGATGATCAAAAAGATCAGATCCTATTGAGGTGTAAATTAGTACACTGTTTTTGAAACAAAACAGGTTTTGTATCGACTCATCTTGCAAGATACTGTATTGGTATCGCATTTAACTGTAAAGATCCTAAAATTATTTATTATGATGACCTTAATTGCTATATTCTTTCCGTCGTTGTCTTTCTTACTGCGCGGTAAATTGTTAACTGCGCTGCTGTGCCTGATACTGCAGGTCACGCTGATCGGCTGGATTCCGGCTGCTATCTGGGCGGTGCTCTCGCTTCAGAATTCCAGAGCCGAGAGACGCAATGCAAAATTAATACGCGCCGTAAGATCGAAATAAAATAAGTCTATCAACCAATGCAGCCCCTGAAATTTGTTTTTTCAGGGGCTTTTTTTAGTATTAGGAAGAAGGTGCGTTACTGCAAGTTTAATAAGGAATATTGCTTTTTCTTAATTTCAGAACCACATTTTGAATGTGGGGCAGTAACAGTAAAAGGACAATCGTAATGATGAGCCCAGTCAGCATCCAGTCATAATAATCTCTGACGGCACGCGCTAGTATTTGGTGCGCAGTCATTTGATTGAAATAGCCGTCTGCCATGGTTTTTGAGACATAGGCATCACCGCCCGCATTGAGGTACTGGCTTTGGATGTCCTGTAAAGTAAGAGCCAGCTTGGGATTGGTTTGGGTTACTGCTTCACGAAGTTTGTCCTTTACGGCTGCTTTTGCCGATAATTGCAATTCGTTGCTGCATGCCAGGCTGGCGGTAAAGCCGGTGAATCTGGCCAGTATCCCGACAAGTGAGGCATGGACGGCCATTTCGGGCGGTGCAGACGAGGCAGTGAAAAAGACTATAGGGACAAATAACACACCGGTTGCCACGCCGTAAACAAACAGAGGCAGAATAAAATCAGTTGTTTCACCCTGTACCGAAACAAACAGGATCATGCAGGTGTAATATAGTGCCATAATTCCAAAGCCGACTATTATAATCCGGATCAGTTTATAGCCCATCAGCACAAAGCGGGCTGTTATAAACATGCTTATGATAGTTCCTGAAATTACCGCAGTCCAAATCGGAATGGTACTGAGCGGATCAGTTCCTAAGATCACTTCAATATAGCCGTAAGCCAGCCCCGTGCTTCCTTTGAATATGTAGAATGCGAAAAGCAGCAGCAGACCCGTAACAAAATTCGCCGACTTAAATATCCGGAGATTAAGTAAAGGTCTTTTGAGTTTCAGCTCTCTGATTATAAAAAGGAAAAGGATTATCAGACAGCCTCCGCTTAGGTTTAATAGCAATTGGCTGTCGACCCATCCTAACTGCCGTCCATATACCAGAATGTAGCCCACAATCAGGATAAACGATATATATAATATATAGCCAATCCAATCCACCTGGTACAGCGGTATTTTTTTTGTAAATCTTGCTTTGCTGTTCATGGTAAGCAGTATAATAAGTGCCAGGATGATCAGCAGGATATTAAATCCGTAGAACAGCCAGTTGAAATCCAGGAAGTGAAGCACTATACTGCTGCAGATGGAATAAAAGGGCACAGCGATTTGGATGCATCCGTACAGAAGGCTGAAGGCAATGACTCTGGCTCGCGCAACATGCAGTCTTGGAAAAATAAGCTGCAGTACCATGCCTGACATTAAGGCGCAGGTAATTCCCTGTAAAAACTGGCAGCTGATAAACAGCGTCCAGTTTTTGAAATGATAACAAAGAATAGAACATAACGAGTTAACGGCGAGTGCCGCAAGCAGGTATTTTCTGGGTGCAAAATATTTTACAATGCGAAAATCCAGTGCCAGAAAAGCGACCGTTGAACCATAGACGACGACCATGCCATACTGTACATCAGCAGGCTGTACGCCGTAATAGCCCATCACGGCAGACGGACTGCTGTAAAAAGCAAAACTAAACAGGCAGGTCATCAGAATGCAGCCTATCACGAATCTTGCCGTGCATTCGGTCACCCAGGTTTTAAAAATCGGTAGTGTATGCGCCTGCATCTTCAATTTTTTATAACATAAACATTGGCATTCATTCCCGCAGAAAGTCGAGCGGTTTTCTCAGGGGTGTCGGTCAGTTTGATCCTCACTGGAATACGCTGGATAATTTTGACAAAATTACCCGTAGCATTGTCAGGAGGAAGCAGCGAATAACGGGAACCTGTTGCCGGGGAAAGTGATTCGATAACGCCATTGAACTGTTCTGCCGGAAAAGCATCGACCTCTATAAATACTTTCTGTCCGGTCCTGAAACTGCCGATCTGTGTTTCCTTGAAGTTGGCCATTACCCATTTTTCTTCGGCTGTGCTGACCATAAAGGCTAAGGTCTGTCCGGCTTGCAGCAGCTGTCCGGTCTGGATGTTTTTTTTACCGATCTGCCCGTCAAAAGGAGCGGTGATCACTGTATATCGAATGTCGAGCTCCTGTCTTTTAAGAAGCGCTTCCTTGATTTGTATTTCGGCCTGAAGTGCCTTATGCTGTACTTTGAAATCATTTAATTTAGACCCGGCCACCTGCAGGGAAGCTTTTGTCTGGTTGTAATCGGATTGTGTGATGGATAACGACGCGCTGATATTGTCGAATTTCTGCTGAGTGGTAGATTCATCGGCAAGCAGATTTTTATACCGTTCGTATTCCTTTTGCTGTTGGTTCAGTTTTGCCCAGGCACCTGCCAGCTGCGCCTCTATGACGGCCATGCTTTTGCGCTGGGTCTGTTCGCCGGCATCCAGGATAGGAATTTTTGCCTTGGCACTCAGCAGTTCCGCTGCTGCCGCATCCCTTTTCAGCCTGTATTCGTCCGCTTCGATCACCGCCAGTGTATCTCCTTTCGCAACCTTTTGGTTGTCTTTGTAATAAACGGCATGGATATACCCGCCGACTTTCGCGTTTATAGGGGACAGGTACGCATCGATTTGAGCGTCGTTGGTCTGTTCATAGCGGTACGCTTTTACCAAATAGACAGCGCCCCATATAAGGATTCCTGCCAATAATGTGATTCCCAGCCATTGGGTCAGCATCACGATACTTTTATCTGTTTTATTGTTATTCATAATTTTTGTTGTTAAAGGATTCCTGCGATGGCCAGCAGACGGATATGATGAAGTTGTAGGTCTGTCTGCGCCGTTGTTAAATTAAATTTGGCTTCCAATAAAGAATTTTCGGCCTCCAGGAGATCGGTAAGCAGTGCTTCCTGATGCAGATAGCTGTTTCGGATGACCCGGACCGTTTCAGTGGATTTTGCAATGTTTTTTTCGGCTGTTGCCGCACTTTCCAAAGCCTGCTTTTCCTGCAGGTATGCCTCTTTGAGCTGCAGGAGGATGTCGTCCTTTTTCATGTCCGCTTTTTCTTTTGCCTGTGAAAAGATCATTTGGGCACGAGCTATGGAATGTCTGCTTTTGTAGAGATTATCAACAGCAAACTGTGCTTTGATACCCGTCTGGCCGAATCCCCACAGATCATTGGAGTACGGATAAAAGGAGATCTGCGGATAGGTATATTGGTAGGCCGAGTAGAGGGAAACTTTGGGCAGCAGTGTTGTTTTGATCTGCTTGATATTGAGTTCACTCCATTTGATGTCGCTGTTTGCGATTTGATATTCAGGTGATTTGTTCAGCGTTGCGGCGGCATAATCGCTGTAGGGAGCAGGAGGTATGTCGTCCAATAAAATGGCATCGTGATAATTGATGATTAGTATAGCTTCAGGATCACGTCCCATAAGAATATTGAGGCGCTGTCGGGCTGTTTCAATTTTCTTGTCGATTTGGGAAAGGCTGAGTTCCAGCTGCGATACTTTTACGGAGCTTCGCAGCACATCACTTTTGAGTACAGTACCGTTTTTATGAAGGCTTTCTATAAGGGTAAGCTGTTTGTTTTCGGTTTGAATTTCAGCAGTAAGAAAATCATGGAAGTGAAGCGCCTTATACAAATCAAAGTAAACTGCCGCCGCGTGGTATTTTACACTGTGCCGCTGCAGGTCAGCTTCATACTGCCTGCGGGATGCTTCTTCCTTTTTCATGGTGATATTTCTTCGGTCCTTACCGCCGTTGAAAAGGTTGAAATTCAGGCTGTATCCTGCTGCGTAACCATAGTTTTTTACCGGCACATCCTGCGGTGAGGAGAACAATCCATCATCGTAAAGTAAAAATTTAGAATTGAGTTTTAGATCTGCTCCCAGAGTCAGTTCCGGCAGCCTGCGGTCTTTGGCTTCTACTACTTCTATTTGGCTCTGCTGCAGGTTTAAATCCGAAAGCTTGAGCTGGCGGTTATGGGTTTGGACCGCTTTCCATATTTCTTCTAGACTTAATGTCTGGGTGTCTGCTGTATGCTGTGCTTGGAGCGGCTGCACCAGTACCATCAGGTGGATGATACAAAAAAATGCAACTGTTTTATAGTGTTTCATCTGTTTTGATTATTACTGTTTTTGTTCTTCATTTTAGCGGATTTCTTATGGAACAGCCTTCTTAGTTCATTCAGGACAAAGTTCCAATCCATCATGGGTAAAAAAGGACCGCAGTAAGCGCAGGTAAACCAAAACATATGGGCTGTGTAGAGTTCTTCGGCTTCTCTTGATACTGCGGGTTCAACATTTGAATCTGGTGTTTCAGGCTTTCTTTGCTGCTCCGGGGGTAGGATTGTATTCTTCATCATAACGGTTTTACTATTTACAAAGCAAAATTATGCAGGGCGGCTCTCTGTCTTTTTGTATAAATAGCCTATTTTTTGTTATATTTGGCCATATGGAAACCCTAAGCCAGCTCATAGATACCGTGGATGAGAATCCTGATTCAATTTTGGTCATGCGGCAGCAGACTGAGCAGCGTCTGCCTTCCCATCAGCATGACAAAGCGCAGCTTTTACTGGTGTATGGCGGCATTGCCTATCTGCAGACCCAGGAAAGAGACTTGTACATTCCCTCCAACCATTATATATGGATACCGGGAAATTACCCGCATAACCTGATGTTTAATACACAGGATCTGTATATTATCAATATCTATTTTCCGCAGCAAAAAGCCGGTGGGTTTTATGATGAGCTGGGAATTTACCCCGTGAGCAAGCTTTTGTCGGAAATGCTTTCCTTTAGTGAAAAATGGCAGGGTGATTATGCGGAAGGCTCCTGGGAGTTTGAGTTTTTGTCCACTCTTAAGAATGTACTGTCCAAAGAAAATCTTAAGAAATTTTCAATTCAGCTTCCTACAACGGATGACCAGCGTCTCAATGCGATAACCAATAATATTAGAACCCGTTTAAATGAAAGTCTTAGTTTAGAGGATACGGCAAAACGCGCTGGAATGAGTGTTAGAAGCCTGACAAGATTGTTTCAGGCCAAACTCCATATTACCTATATTCAATACTTAAAAATGCTTCGGATTATCAAAGCCATGGAATTAATCAATGACACGGATTTAAACATGACCGAGATAGCTTATGAAGTCGGGTATTCCAATATTGCCGCTTTCAGCAATAACTTCCACCAATTGACCAACATGCGACCAACTGAGTTCAAACAGAGATAGAAAATACGGTTCTTTATTTCTTTTAAACCAGTACGCATGTATTTATAGCGTTTTTGTCGTATAATTTAACCTGCTTTTCATTGCGGGTCTACTGTAAACTGCTGAACCCATAGTTGAGAATAAGAGCCTATCGTCTTTTCAGTTTTGCTATTTGCCAATAAAAACGGTTCAAGACTATTCGCAGAATGTCTTGGAATGGACGTGCTGTGTACTGCTGCATCTTCATTTTAAAAGGGGTACAAAAGGGTACAGGAAAAGTTGTACTTGTAGAAGCTGTATTTCAAACGTTTCTTTGTCCTGTAAAGCAATCAGAATTAAGGCTGATTTTTTGAACGGATGTTTAATGATTAAATAGAGAGGTTATGCTGCGTACGATTTCATGGGAAGCTTATTGGATTACGGTTATGGTGTTGGTTGTTTTGTGGTATGGATTTGTGATTTTGCGATATTACCCTGAGAAACTGAAGGACATTTTTAAAGGTGCCGGAAGGCCTGATTCTGATCAGGTAAAAAAAAGCAATGCCGGCCCATTTGCCCAGTACAATGAATCATTCAGCACCCTTGAAGATGCTGAAGAATTGTATCATAAAATACTAGAGGTGTTTAGTGAAAGTAATGATCGAGGTATTTCTAAGACGGAATTTTGTCATTATCTGCAGTTTATACTTGCTGCATATCCTTTTGTAAAGCAGTCTGCTTTGAGTGAAAAAATAAATTCCCTTATCGTTTTGGAAAGCCAGAAGTATCCAGAGTTTGTACTTACTGAGGCAGAGGTGGACGGTTTATGGGAAAATGAAGAGTAATCTTAAACAGAGAATGCCCCTGTTCTCTCTAGTGCGGTATGGCAGTTTGTGACAAGGAAATAGGTGTTGTAACAGCGGTACTTCTCTGTTTTTATTTCAAGTAACAGTTTAATTTAAATGATAGGAGATGAGAAGGTGGAATTGGAAATTAAAATTCGTATGGAGCAGGATGAAAAATCTCGGTGCTTCCTCGCTTTTGATGCTGCTGGTGAGTATGACAGTTTACAGTCAGGACGGGGTTGCGGGGATTAACGAGGCCAACCAGAAGGTGCGCAGTTATTTTGATGCAGGCACCGAACTGATGTATGCCGTGGGAGCCATTCTCGGGCTTATCGGAGCGGTTAAGGTGTATCAGAAATGGAATGCCGGAGATCCTGATACGGGCAAGGTCGCTGCGGCCTGGTTTGGCAGCTGTGTATTTCTTGTGGTAGTGGCAACGGTAATCAAATCCTTTTTTGGAGTCTGATGGCCGGCAGTATTTATCAGATCAATAAAGGCATTAATCAAAGCATTGAATTCAAGGGGCTGAAGGCGCAGTATATCTGGTATTTAGCAGGTGGTATGGTGATGCTCATGATTGTATTTGCGGTGCTGTATATCATCGGACTTCCTTCAGTTTTGTGCATCGGACTGTTTGGAGCAGCAGGTGCTTTTCTGGTATTCAAGATTTACAGCTTGAGCCGAAAGTACGGCCAATACGGCCTGATGAAAGCCCTGGCTTCCCGGCAGGTTCCCAGATATGTAAAGGTGAGAAGCAGGGCTGTTTTTATTAAATTATAGTTATGGAACGTTAAGAATACAAGTGGAGGGAAGATGGAGAAGAGGATAGAAGAAATAGTGCCGATTATGGCAGTGGAGCACGACTGCATAGTATCAAAACAGGGCGATGTAACGGTTGTATTCAAGGCGGAGCTGCCCGAGATTTTCACACTGTCGGATCAGGAGTATGAGGCATTTCACCAGTCTTGGATCAAGGCTGTAAAACTGCTTCCCAAACATAGTGTTTTTCATAAACAGGACTGGTTTTTAGAAAAGAAGTATAAAGCGGATTTTTCGGGTTCAGACTGCAGTTTCCTAACCAGAAGCAGTGAGCGTTTTTTTAACGAAAGGCCTTTTCTGGAGCATTCCTGCTACATCATGCTGACCAAGAAACCAGCCGGCAGGAAAAATTCGACTTCGGTATTCTCCAGTCTGATTAAAAATACCTTAGTGCCGCAAGAAACTCTAAGTATGCCGCTGCTGCAGGATTTTATAGACTGCACCGGTCAGTTTAAGAGGGTTATGGAAGACAGCGGTTTTGTAAAACTGACCCGTCTGAAGAATACTGCCCTTACAAGCGAGGGCAGAAGAAGGGGACTGGTGGAGCAGTATTGTTTTTTATCGGAGCAGGAAAACACTTTTGTTTTTAGTGATCTGAGCTTTGAGAATGGATTGACAGTTGGGGACAAACACTGCCAGCTTTTTACTTTGGGAGATGCTGCTGATCTGCCGGGTTTGTGCGGCTCGAGAATCAACTTTGACCGGTATTCGACAGATAAAACAAAATTCAGTGTGGGTTTTGCTTCCACACTCGGACAGCTTTTATCCTGTAATCATATTTACAATCAGTACCTCTTTATTGAAGATGCGCAGAAGACCCTGCAAAAACTGGAAAGTAAAAGACTGCGCCTTCAGTCCTTGGCGGCATACAGCCGGGAAAATTTGATTGCACGGGATGCAACAAATGATTTTCTCAATGAAGCCCTTTCGCAGCAGAGACTTCCCGTCAAGGCACATTTTAATGTGCTGGCCTGGAGCACGGATACCGAAGAGCTGAAAGAGATTAAAAACAAAGTATCCTCGGCACTGGCGCAGATGGATGCGGCAGCCAAGCAGGAAACTGTTGGGGCGCCGCAGATCTACTGGGCCGGTATGCCGGGAAACGCGGCGGATTTTCCCATGAACGATACCTTTGACACCTTCACGGAACAGGCCGTCTGTTTTCTGAATATGGAGACCGGGTATAGATCGTCTTTAAGTCCTGTTGGAATCCGCTTAGGGGACAGGCTTACCGGAAAACCGGTTCATGTGGATATCAGTGATGAGCCCGTCAGGATGGGGATCTGCACCAACCGCAATAAGTTTATACTGGGACCTTCCGGAAGCGGGAAATCCTTTTTTACCAACCATATGGTACGAAGCTACTATGAGCAGGGAACCCATATTGTGCTGGTAGATGTCGGGCACAGTTACAAAGGGCTGTGTGATATGGTCGGCGGTTATTATTTCACCTATGATGAAAAGCACCCGATCCGGTTTAATCCTTTTTATATTTCAGAAGGGGACAATCTGGATACCGAGAAAAAGGAGAGTATTAAAACACTGCTTTTGGCACTCTGGAAAAAAGACGATGAAACCTTTAACCGAAGCGAGTATGTGGCGCTTTCCAATGCACTGCAGCTGTATTATGAAAAGCTGGCCCTTAACTGTGATATTTTTCCCTGCTTCAATAGTTTTTATGATTTTTTAAAAGCGGATTTTGTATCGATTTTATCAGATGATAAAGTGAAGGAAAAAGACTTTGATGTGAGCAATTTTCTCTATGTACTGCGTCCCTATTACAAGGGAGGCGAGTTTGATTACCTGCTCAATGCCACAGAGAATCTTAATCTGTTAAAGGAAAGGTTCATTGTCTTTGAACTCGATAACATCAAGGATCATCCGATTCTTTTTCCAGTGGTCACCATTATCATTATGGAAGTCTTTATCAATAAGATGCGAAAACTCAAAGGCATCCGCAAGATGATTCTCATTGAAGAAGCCTGGAAAGCCCTGATGAAGGAGGGTTTTGCAGAGTATATCAAGTATCTTTTTAAGACAGTGCGTAAGTTCTTCGGAGAAGCCATAGTGGTGACCCAGGAGGTAGAGGATATTATTTCTTCTCCTGTCGTGAAACAGGCCATTATCAACAACAGCGACTGCAAGATCCTGCTGGATCAGAGCAAGTACCAGAACAAGTTTGACCAGATACAGGAACTGCTCGGGCTTACTGAGAAAGAAAAGGCACTGGTGCTCTCCATCAACAAGGCCAATGATCCGGCTCGAAAATATAAAGAGGTATTTATATCTCTTGGAGGCATGCTCTCTAAAGTATACCGAACAGAGGTGTCGCTGGAAGAATATTTGGCGTATACCACAGAGGAAAGTGAGAAGGTAAAGATGAATGCCTATGCATCTAAGTTTGGCGGGGACATCAAAAAAGGGATCGCCGCAATGGCTCAGGATATAAGAAACGGAACAAAATGACAAGGAAAAATGAAAAAGAAAATACTACTGTGTTTGGTGTGTCTGCTTCTGGCTGGCAGTCCGGCAAGACCCGCTAATGCCGTGGCAGCGCTTCCTATACTGGAAATTGTCAAAACGGTGACGAAAAAAGTGATCAAGGCGATTGATCTTAGGATTCAGAAACTGCAGAACAAAACCATCTGGCTGCAGAATGCACAAAAGCAGGTGGAGAATGTGCTGTCTAAATTAAAGCTTGATGAAATCTCGGACTGGACCCAGAAGCAAAAAGACCTATACAAAGGCTATTATGAGGAACTGGCAAAAGTAAAATCGGTTATTACCTATTACCAGAGAATAAAAGAGATTACCGTGAAGCAGACCCGATTGGTCAGGGAATATGAAAAAGCCTGGAACCTTTTCAAACAGGACAAACATTTTAAGGAGAACGAGATTCAGTACATGGAGCGCGTCTATTCGGGGATTCTGGATGAAAGCCTTAAGAACATTGACCAGATCTTTTTAATTCTGGATTCTTTCACCACCCAGATGAGTGATCTGAAAAGACTGGAATTGATCAATACGGCAGCTGACCAGATCGAGGCCAATTATGATGACCTGATAATGTTTAACCAGCAGAATATCATGCTGAGCCTTCAGAGGGCAAAAACGGAAGCGGACCTACAGCAGGTGAAGCAGTTTTACGGTATTCCGTAATTGAAAATAAAATAAAAAATCATGAAAAGAATGATTGCAGCAGTGCTGCTAGTGCTGTTTTTTCAGCCTGCTGTACAGGCTCAGGCCAAGCAGCGAAAAGAGCTTCTCCTTCAGATTGCGGCACTTCAGGTCTATATGGATTATGCAAAGAAAGGCTATGCAGCTGTGTCTAAAGGCCTGAACTTTATTGGAGATGCCAAAAAAGGGGAAGTGAACCTGCATGGGGATTATTTTACCTCGCTTTTGAAGGTCAATCCCAGGGTCAGGAATTATTATAAGATTGGGGAGATTATCGCGCTGCAGTTGAAAATCCTGAAGAACTGTAAAAAGAGCATAGCCGGTCTTCAGACTTCAGATCTGTTTTACGGGGATGAGCTGGATTACATCGAGCGTTCTTTTAACCGGCTTTTTGAAAATTGCAATCGGACTTTGGAGGAACTTTTAGTGCTTACCACCGATGCAGGGCTGGAACTGAAAGACGACCAGAGGATAGAGCGTATTGATGCGCTCCATGAAAGGATGCTTTCGGATTATACATTTTCTATTTCCTTCACTAATGAAGCCCGACTGCTTTGTATTTCCAAAGCAGGTGATCAAAAGGATGCAAAGGTTGTGAAGGACATTTATGGACTATAAACTAAAGAGATGAAAAAGATTTTGATTGCGATACTGGTACTGGTGCTGTGCCTGGGTATGGTGCCTCAAAGAGCATCGGCCCAGTCAGTGGAGATACAGCAGCTCGTTTTAAACATTGAGAAGCTGTCCCAGTTCAAGAAGATTTTAAGCGATATGAAAAAGGGATATGAGCTGTTGTCCGGTGGCTACAACACAGTGAAGCAGATGTCTGAGGGAAACTTCAGTCTTCATAAGACTTTTCTCGATGCGCTGCTGCAGGTCAGCCCTGCGGTGAAAAATTATAAAAGGATCGGGGACATAGCGCATTTTCAGCTGCTGCTGGTGAAGGAAAGCAGAAACGGTCTGAATCGCTTTGTGAACAGCGGGAGTTTTAGTGCGCAGGAGACGGCCTACTTTGAAAAAGTCTATAATAATCTGTTACAGCAGAGTCTTAGGAATCTGGATGAACTTCTGATGGTGGTAACGGCCGATAAACTCCGAATGTCAGATGATGAGAGACTGCAGGCGGTAGACGGCCTTTATCTGCAGATGCAGGAAAAATTGTTATTCCTGCGCAGCTTTAATAAAGAAACCAGCGTACTGGCGCTTCAAAGAGTGAAAGAAACGGCTGATGTACATGCTTTGAGAAACCTTCAGGAATTAAAAAACTAAAGTGATGAGCAGTTATCAATCTTTTATGCGAATGTTTTTTAATGTTGCTGCAGTACTGCTGCCTGTATATGTGCAGGCTCAGGCACTGGGCGGCGATAGTCAGAACCTGCATTCTGTTTTGGAACAGCTCTATGAGCAGATGATGCCTTTGTGCGGTAATCTGCTTGCAGTCGGGCAGGGGATAGCCGGGTTCGGTACGATCTGGTATATTGCTTCCAGGGTCTGGCGGCATATTGCCAATGCAGAACCCATTGATTTTTATCCGTTGCTCCGGCCCTTTGTAATCGGGTTTTGCATTATGATATTTCCATCAGTGCTGGCCCTTATCAACGCAGTGATGAAGCCCGCCGTTACCGCGACCGCTGCCATGGTTACGGGGTCGAATAATGCTGTGGCGGTGCTTTTGAAAGAAAAGGAAAAAGCAATACAACAGACCGATTCCTATAAAATGTACGTGGTCGTTACAGGAGCCGGGGACCGGGACAAATGGTACAAATATACCCATGATGAAGATCCTTCCCAAGAGGGCATGCTGGCAGGAATCGGCAACGATGTGAAGTTTGCCATGGAAAAGGCATCTTATAATTTTAGGAATTCTGTGAAGCAATGGATGAGCGAGGTCCTGCAACTATTGTTTGAAGCGGCAGCACTCTGCATTGATACCTTAAGAACTTTTCAATTGGTGGTACTCTCCATTTTGGGACCGCTGGTATTTGGAATAGCGGTTTTTGACGGATTCCAGCATACCCTTACCGTCTGGCTGGCCCGATACATCAACATTTACCTCTGGCTTCCCGTCGCTAATATTTTTGGAAGCATTATTGGTAAAATCCAGGAACTCATGCTCAAACTGGACCTGTCTCAGGTACAGTCCTCGGGCGATACGTTTTTCAGCAGCACCGATAGCGCTTACCTTATTTTTATGGTAATCGGCATTATCGGATACTTCACGGTTCCCTCGGTAGCCAACTATATTGTGCATGCTGCAGGAGGGGGGGCACTGGGTCAGAAAGTCACCAGTCTTTTCAGCAGTTCGGCGTCTTCTGTCGTTTCGAGCACATCACAGGGAGCCGGTATGGTGTTGGATGCTATGGGAAATACTGCAGGAAAAATGTCCCAGAGTATGGCTTCCTCGGCGGGAAGTTCCCCCTACTTTGAAGAGAAAAGGAATTACCATCACGACAGGCTGAAAGGGAATTCCTGATAACATCTAATAAAATAGAATCATGTTTACCAAAATGAAAAATATAGACACGGCATTCCGCTATGTGAGAGGATTTACCATGCTGGTGATTGCGGGCTGTGTCGTGATATGCTGTTATACGCTCTACAAAAGTTTTGAGTCCGTAACACTCATGCAGAATAAGGTGTATGTACTGGCCGCCGGAAAAGCGCTTGAAGCCTACGCGTCGGAACGAAAAGACAATGTAGAGGTGGAAGCGCGTGATCACGTAAAAACCTTTCATCAATTCCTCTTTACCCTGGATCCCGATGACAAAGTGATTAAAACCAATATCACCAAAGCACTGTATCTTGCTGATGACAGCGCCAAAAGGATTTACGATGATCTGAAAGAAAACAACTTCTATTCGGGGATTATATCAGGAAATATAAGCCAGACCATTCAGGTTGACAGCATCAGGGTGGATGTGAAAGACTATCCCTACCGCTTTACCTGTTTTGCCCGCCAGCACATTATACGGACAACCAGCATACTGAAAAGAAACCTGATTACCCAAGGCAGCCTGCGCAATGTCTCCAGAAGCGATAACAATCCCCACGGATTTTTAATCGAACGGTTCAGCACCATTGAAAATAAAGATCTGACGGTAGAGAACAGAAAATAAAGAGCCATGAAACCAACATCGAATAAACCGGGACTGCTTTTCCTATTTGATAAATATTATCAGGCAGTGCAGGACAGGTGGGTGAGAGGGATGAATACTTTAACGGAAGGACGCTCCAGAAGCACACTGCTTTTGCTGCTGGTTTTCTTTGTCCTGTCTGCAGGAATTTACCTGATATGGAATATTTACGCCTCGTTTAGCGGGTAATATATGGGCGTTAGGAAGTGATCGCCGATGGCTTTTACAGTATACAAGGACTTTTAATTTTAAATAGTACAATCATGATAGAGAAAACACCATCCATTAAAGCAGATAAAAAGCGTAAAATGTTTCTGGCACTGCCCTTTATAACGCTTCCTTTTATCACTTTTTTATTTTACACGCTGGGAGGCGGCACCAGGCAGTCGGCTGCTGAGCCTGCTGACCGTAAAGGGTTTAATGTAAAGCTCCCCATTCCCAAATTTAAGGAAGATGCGGCGCTGGATAAAATGAGTTATTACGATCAGGCAGCTGTAGATTCCATGAAACTTCAGGAACAGATAAAAAAAGATCCCAATTATGCAGGCCGACAGCTGTTGGGAGAACTGCCTCAGGATTGGGGAGAGGATGATTTTAAAACAAATGCCTTCCCCAAAAGGGGACAGGGACTGAATTCCTTTCAGGATCAAAAAGAGCGGCAGGTATATGAAAAACTTGAGGCATTACAGAAGATAATACAACAGCCCGCTGCGCCGGATCAGTACGGTCAGGATATGAGAGAATTTGAAAACTACGGTTCGTCTGATGAACTTTCCTCGCAGATCAAGAATTTAGAGCAGCAGATGTCCGCCATGGGCACATCGCAACAACCCGATCCCGAACTCCAGCAGCTAGGCGGGATGCTGGAGAATATTCTCGATATCCAGCACCCTTCAAGGGTAGAGGAAAGGTTAAAGCAGCGTGCCGCTGTTAGAAAAGAAAAAAGCTTTACGGTTATCCGTAAAAAAGAAGATGAGAATATGACTTTGCTGCAGCAGGATGTCGCGATTTTTCCTTTGAAAGCCAATTCATTTTATACCGCTGATGAGATTCAGGATGCGGGGCATCCGCAAAATGCTTTGGAAGCGGTACTGCATCAAACCCAGAGCATTGTCAACGGATCGGTGGTAAAACTCAGACTGGTTACCGATATTATGCTGCAGGGAATTCTGGTTCCTAAGAATACTTTTTTATATGGAACCGCCTCTTTAAAAGGGGAACGGCTGGAAATTACCATTGCCAATATTCAGTACGGCGGTTCGATTTTTCCCGTCGAGCTTGCAGTGTATGATCTGGACGGCATGAACGGTATTTATATACCCGGTGCCATTAACAGGGATGTAGCTAAGGCTTCGGCAGACCGTTCCATCCAGACGCTGGGACTTACAGGGGTAACGGACTCTTGGGGAGCGCAGGCGGCGGGAATGGGAATTGAAGCGGCGAAAAGTCTGATGAGCAGGAAAGTCAAACTGGTCAAGGTTGTCGTAAAGGCAGGCTACCGGGTGCTGCTGTATGATGAGAAACAGAAAAATTGAAAATAACCAAAAGAAATGAAGATGAAAAGGATGATAAAAGGGAATTGGTTTTTGCTTCTTGCACTATGTTTAAATGCGGTATCGGCCTTTGCCCAGTTCAGCACGCAGCAATGCAGTTTAAACGCTGAGCAGCTCAAAAATGTGCAGATTGCCCATTCAAAAACAACCAGTATTGTTTTTCCTTATGCAGTGAAAAGTATTGATAAAGGCAGCGCTGATGTTTTGGTCCAGAAAGCGAAAGGAGTAGAGAATATTGTGCTTGTAAAAGCAGCAAAGCAGGATTTCACCCCCACCAACCTTACTGTTGTTACAGGGGATAACAGGCTTTATGTTTTTATGCTGCAGTATGATGAAACCTGTGCTGATTTAAATGTAAAGGCAGATCGGTCTTTTTTGGTGAATGAAGAAGTTTTGTTTTCCAAGGACAATGACAACCAGAAGACTATGGAACAGTATGCCGCACTGGCACTATCCAAAAAGAAAAAGATCCACGGACTGAGCCGGTCAAGATTTGAGATGCAGCTGCGTGTGACCGGAGTTTTTATCCATCGGGATGTGCTGTATTTCAGGTTAGTGCTGGGCAACAGATCCAAAATAGGGTATGATATCGATCAGCTTCGTTTTTTTATACGCGACCAGAGAAAATCAAAACGGACTGCCTCGCAGGAGATCGAAATACTGCCCTTATACTGTACATCTGCGCTGTCCGCCGTGCCTGATGCCTCTGAACTCACGCTGGTCTATGCGGTGCCTAAGTTTACGATTCCCGAGAAAAAATACCTCACCGTACAGCTTATTGAAAAAAACGGCGGCAGGCAGATTGAAGTAGATGTTAAGCATAAGGATCTTATTGATCTGGATATTCTCAATAGTTTGTAAATCAATATTAATTTAAAAATAGTATATCATGAATCAGAAGAATTTGGAATTTTTAGTTGATCAGATCAAGTACACCGGTTTCGGGGATACGTTGACACCTGCGCTGAAAGAGCAGATGGAAAAAGGGGAAAAGGAATTTACTATAGCGCATGAAGCTTCCTTTGGGAGCGGCACATTGTCTTCGGAGCTGTCTTTTAAAAAGTCGGATCAGAGTGAGCTGTATTTCTTTAATTCCTATAAGGCAGCACTGCAGAAGGAAGGCGCATCGCATGCCCCTGAGCAGATTTTTTATGTCAGCAAAGACAATACCTTTACCATGAAAGAAGCTTTTAACCTGCTGGAGGGAAGGGCAGTCAATAAAGACCTTCGAAACAAAGAAGGAGAAATGTATAATTGCTGGACAAAATTGAATTTTACTGATGCCGAAAGTAATGGTAATTTCAAAATGAACCAGTACCATCAGAATTACGGCTATGATCTGGAAGCGGCAGTGTCCAAACATTCGATCAAGGAACTGGAG
>Ga0157370_10004032_pt1 | contig 17065 bp, 8 predicted proteins | sample C35metaG_FD_113463 | JGI IMG/M metagenome (GOLD analysis project Ga0157370, IMG submission 113463) | Corn rhizosphere microbial communities from Kellogg Biological Station, Michigan, USA - C3-5 metaG | ecosystem: Host-associated > Plants > Roots > Rhizosphere > Soil | place: USA: Michigan...
ACGTATTCCTGCGGAATGTCCGTATGGTTGCGGCTTTTATCCACCAGAATTTTCCAGTTCTTCCCGTCTGCGGATTCCCAGAGTTTATACTGGCAGTAAAGACCACTGATCTTCCCGAGAAAGCTGGTATCCACATCCTGATCGGCATAGTTGATCTGGATGGCGCGAACCTCACTGGGTGCGCCCAGGTCGGTTTGAATCCATTCCTTCGGATTGCCGGTTGCCGCACTCCAGTAGGTGCGGATATTTTCATCCACGGCGTTATTGGGAGCGTATCCGCCGAGTGTGGAAGAAACCTGAACCGGTTTATTGTAGTTCAGCAGCATCCATCCGGTAAAGCTTCCGCTGAGATGATCTTTATGTGCTTCTGGGAGGTAGGTCGGATAATCGCCGAATGCGGTATTGGAATATAATATTCCATCCTGATCAAAACCTGCCGCCCAGATCCCGATCCTTCTTTCAAAAGTATTTTTCATGTTCACCACCATGGTGGATACATGCCACCAGTCGCCTGCCCTGTCCTGGAAAGTAGCTCCATGTCCGGCCCCGCGGGCGAAGCCGCCCGGCTTATAGGAAAAGGGATTGTGTGCCTGATAGGTGAAGGGACCGAGCGGATGATCCGCGACATATACGCCGTCGCCATAACCGCTCATCTCGGTGCCGGGCGCGCCATACTGCAGGTAGTACTTACCGTTATGCTTGTTCATCCAGGCGCCTTCGATAAAGGGATTGAGAAAATTATTGTCGTTGTATTCGCCGAACCTTTCCCAACCATGCAGATCGTCGTGCAGTTTGATCAGTTCCACATGTTCACCGATAGGTTGCAGGGTTTTCCGGTCAATTTCCCATCCGTACAGCGGATAGAAATTACTGGATCCGTGGTATAGATAAATCCTGCCGTCATCATCGAGGAATAAAGCGGGGTCCCAGGCGCCTGCCTGAAAGGAATCCACAGCTTCCTTCCATTGATCCTGTTTGGGATTCGTGCTCATCCAGAGCGGGAAGTTTTTAGTATAGGTGGAACCGATCACCAGCAGCGTATCGCCTAATACCAGCGTTGCCGGAGCGCAGAGATCATCATACACATGGTGCCAGGGTTTGAGAAAAGAACGCCTGATAAAATGCCAGTTCAGCAGATCATGACTCCACCAGTATCCCCACTGGTTGGTGGAAAAAAGATAGTAATCCCCTTTGTACAAAGTGATGGTGGGGTCTGCCGTGGCCCGGTGCCGGCCAGCCTCCGAGAAATTGGGAATAGGCGTATAGCCGTAGTCGATGTTGATGGGGTTGCAATAAGTGGATTGGCCGCTAAGCGCGGGGCCGGTTGGAGTCTGCGCCTGCGAAGAGTGGCCTATTGTTAAAAGGGCGAGGCCGAATGCGATAACAACAATTTTTTGTTTCATAACTCCGGGTTTCATCAATAGATAATATTTTTATGGCCTACCAGTTTAGAGTGATTGCCTGCTCCGAATTATCGATAAGGATCGTTTTCTGAACGCTATTAAGTTCAGCCTGCCGCAGGCTTTTGAAATAGCTCTTATCGTAGAAATCTTCCAGCTCCTCCAAAGGATCCAGCAGTTTTACCCGGGTCGGGGTTAATTCCAAATCCCGGTCATTACAATTTATCCGGCTGACCTGCTCCGGGAAGCCGTGTAAAATGAGCCGGAGCTTTTTAAATCCGCTGCGGTAACTGCCTTCCTGCGGGGTAAACAGGATCTGCTTTTTCAGCGGATCAAATACAATATTTCTTTTGCAGTAACTGCCTGTTTTGTATGCGAAGCTATTGCCGTCGTCTTCATAATAAGTGAATGTATTCTGTTCACTGCCATTGTAAATATGGATCGACAGGGTGTCTGATGGTTTGTCTTTAGTGGATTGCCGCAGGCTTTCCATAGGTATGATACCGGAAGCCTTTACATACAACGGTATCTGGTATGCCGGTACCGTCTCCATCAATTCCTGCTCCCCGTGCAGTAATTCGTCCGTGTATAAGTTATACCATTCTCCCTTAGGCAGGTATATTTTTTTGATCTTTTCCTGCGGGGTTACGGGCACAACAAGGATCCCGCTGCCAAACAAAAACTGGTACTGATAAATATTGTCGTAAATCTTCGGATCATGGGGATAATTTATGCAGAGGCTTCTGGCAATGGGCATGCCGGTGAGGGAGGCTTCTGAAAAAGCGGAATAGATATAAGGCAACAAACGGTAGCGAAACCCGATAAAGGCTTTAGAGATCGCTTCCGCCTCCTCCCCGTAGGCCCAGGGTTCGGATGCAGCGCCGAAGAATTCGCGGTGATTTCTTAAAAAAGGAGAAAATACGCCGGCTTCTATCCAGCGTTCATATAATTCTTTATTGCCGTCTCCGATATAACCGCCGAGGTCGGGGCCGACGAAAGGAATTCCTGATAATCCCAACTGGCTGTTCAACAGCACTCCTCCCAGCAAATATTCATCTTTTGCGGTATTGTCGCCGCTCCAGATGGCAGCATATCGCTGCACGCCGGCAAAGCCGGACCGGGTAAGCACAAAGGGTCTTCTTCCGCCGCCATATTTTAGCGCCGATTCATAACTGCTTCTTGCCATCTGCATTCCGTAAACATTTTTTCCTTCCAGGGCATTGGCTTTTCTTCCGTCGAAGTCAAATACGAGGTTGTCCGGCAGATAGCTGCCCGCGACTGCGGGTTCGTTCATATCATTCCAGTATCCATGGATGCCGTTATCCGGAAGAAATTTCATGTTTTCGATCCACCATGCCCTTGCCCTGGGATTCGTGAAGTCGACAAAATGATTCAGACTGGGCGCTATCTCCGAAACGAATAAGCTTCCGTCCGGATATTTCAGGAAAACATCTTTCTTTATACCGTCTGCATTCGCCGCATAACTGCTATCCAATTTAATTCCGGGATTAACAGATGCTGTTAATTCTATGTGCATTTTTCTAAGCGTATCCGCGAGTCCGGGCATGTCCGGAAATCTGCTCTTATTGATCCGGAACGGCTCGTAATCCTGCAGGTAGTCGGCATCGAGCACGATGCAGTCGATCGGGATCTGTTTTTTCCTAAACGTTTCTGCGATCAACTCAACTTTGCTTTGGGGATAATAACTGCACCGCGACTGGTGATATCCCAGGCTCCAGAGCGGGGGCAGCGGCATACGGCCCGTTAAAGAACTGTACTGTTCCAGGATGCCGCCCACCGTTGTATCGTACATAAAAAAATAATCCGCATTGCCGCCTTCTGCATTCACGGAAGAAAAATCCGGAGTGGATAATCCGAAATTGAAAAAGCTTTTATAACTATTATTAAAAAACAATCCGTACAGGCCATGATCATGTATCCCGATATAAAAAGGAATGCTCGTGTACATGGAGAGTCTGGGATCCCCGTATTTGTAGGTGTCCGTATTGTTGAGGGTAAAGCCCATTCCCCGTTTATCCAAACCTCCCAGCACTTCGCCCAGGCCAACGAACCGTTCTCCGTTTTGTAATCTTTTATAGATGCTTAACTTTTCACCGATAAAAGTTGTCCCGAAGCCATCCCCGGGCATGTCTTCATTAATGATATCTCCTTTTTTGTTTTTAAAAATAATCCGCAGGGTGGGTTCTTTTTCAATGATCACCAACAGCGCGTTCGTGGATAATTCAATGGTCTTTCCTTTGTCCCGGATGACGACATTCCTGCAGGAGGGAGTAAGACTGTCTGTTAACGCGTAGAAAGAATCCGGGATGCCCTTGTTTCTCGACACCTGAACCCGTATGATATTATCGGAATAGGCCCGTATTTCACAGACGGAGCCGGACATTTTTCCTGAGATCCCATATTTTTCTGTTTTGTAAGAGATCAGCGGCCCTACACTGTGGACTATCCGCTGCTGCGCGGAGTGAGCAGACTCCCGCGTTTGCGCGAACGCACTATTGTGTAAAAAGAATACACTGAACGGCACAATTAATTTCCTGAACAGGGATCTATGCATGAATTATTTTATGTAGTTCGTTTTTTCGATAAGATCAATCTGCCCCATACAATCTATGCAGGAACTATTCTATTTTACGTAAGGACTGCGAAAGCCCAGTTTTTTTAATCCGTTTTGAATATCCGGAATATTCATAAATAGTTTCCAGATCAGGCCGCTGCGGTAATTTTCTATCATTACGACAATCGGTCCCTCATCAATAGCCAGGTGGGTCTTGGCATACCAGTTCCTGGTTTCACTAAAACCATCTGCGAAACCATATTCCCCCCAGATCCGGTCTCCCAGGTCATAGTAAAAATGTCTTAATGCCTGCATGCTGTATTCCGGTGTAAAGGGAAAGGAGGAAAGCGCGGCCGTGGGTTGTATCACGCCCAGATCTACCTGCGGACAATGAGCAACGTAGCCCTTGTAACTGTCCCCGGCAGTAAGCCCCCAGCAGTTTGCGCCGTAGCCCTTGTATTTTTTAGGATTGTCAATGCAATACGCGCGATTAATCAGCGTATGATTTCGGGTTTGCATAGCGTAGTCAATGCTGCTGTCATCTTTCAGTCCATTGGGGTCGATGCCCATAAAAGTATATTGTTCAAAGAACAGCGGTCCCCCGCCTTCGAAATTTCCCAACGGGAGCTCGATTCCATAATATGATTTGCCATTCCTCCACGAATTACTGTTGACCCAGCAATTCTGGTATAAGGTTTTGGAAATAGGATGCGAGGGAGAAGATGCGGAAACGATATACGTGATCAATGCTTCATCCCATCCGTAAACCGGAAAGTTCATATCGAAACCGTTATTGGGGCTCCAGTGCCAGTATAATAACTTATCATCGCCCCTGCTATGCCAGTTCCAGTTGGCTGCATCCCAGATCTGACCGACGCGGTTCCTGAAATATTTTTCCAGCGGACTGTCGCCGTTGAAATATTCCTTTGCGCAGAGAAAGCCCATCATCAGGTAGGATGTCTCCACAATGTCCGCTCCGTCATCCAGCCTGCCGAAGGGAATGGTTTTACCGGTTGCTCCGTTCATAAAATGCGGATAGATGCCATGGTAGCAATCGGCCTTTATTAAAAAATCGGCAATCTTCACCAGGCGTCGCAATGCGGTATCTCTTCCAATCCATCCGCGATTAACGGCCACGATTGTGGAGAGGATGCCGAAACCCGTGCCGCCGATTGCGCAGGCTTCGGGACCAAAAGTATGTTTGCTGAAATTGGGTTCATCATAAGCTTCATTGATATAATCCCAGTAGTATTCTGCATGAACCGTGTTGTCCCTTTCCCTGGCCAGACCACTCACCGGCTGCGCGTAGTCCCAGAAGTAACGGAAGGTTTGCCGTTGTACGGTTTCCAGCAGCGCAGAATCGGACAGATTTGGAATAATGCCCACGGGCCGGATATCATTTGGATAACCCGGTCGGGATGTTTTTGAATGGGATTCAATCTTTGCGTCCGACGGAGCTTGTGCCGGCAGGCTGGCGACCTGAAATAAGGCGATGAAGCTGCTTAGCGTGCATAGTGCTGCTATCCGGAATTTTTTTACCTGCATAAGTTTTGTTTTCGGGAATCAGATATTATTTTAAATCGGGGCTTTGAAAGCCCAGTTTTGTCAGTCCGTTTTTTACTTCCGGGCAGCTCATGAAAAGTTTCCACAATAAACCGCTCCGGTAGTTTTCTATCATGCAAACGATCGGCCCTTCGTCAATGGCCAGGTAATTCGTGGCATACCAGTTTTTCGTTTCGTTGAAGGCATCGGTAAACCCGTATTCTCCCCAGATCTTATCGCCGAGGTCGTAATAAAAATGTTTCAGCGCTTTCATCGATTTTTCCGGCGTATAGGGAAAGGAAGAAAGGGCGGCAGATGGGGTGATCGTACCGAAATCATTGGTGGGTGAATGGGCGTTATAGCCGTCGTAGGTATCACTTGCAGTAAGGCCCCAGCAATTTTCTCCATATCCTTTGAAGTGTTTCGGATTGATCACGCAGTGCTTGTAATTGATGAGCGTGTGATTGGTATTCTGCTCCCAGTAATCGGCATATTCATCTTTTAGTCCGTGCGGGTCCAGGCCCATAAAACTATAGTGCGCAAAGAAAAGGGGACCGCCATAAGGAAATCCCAGCGGGAGGGTTATGCCATAGTAGGAGCGGCCATTGATAAAATTGTTGCTTTGCGCCCAGCATCTCCTGTACACCTCGGGCGTAATGGGATAAGTGGGGGATGAAGCGGCGAGCACATAGGTGATCAGGCATTCATTCCATCCCCTGATCTCGAAATTCATACTCCACCCGTTGTTCGGACTCCAGTGCCAGTAAAAGGAATTTCCACCATCGCGCTGCTGCCAGCTCCACTCTACCCCTTCCCACAATCCGTTGATGCGGTTACGAAGCTCGTTTTCCAGCGGCTCATCGCGGTTGAAATACTGCCGTGCGCAGAGCAGCCCTTCGAATAAATAGGAAGTCTCCACTACGTCTGCGCCATCATCTTTCCTGGAAAAAGGAATGGTGACTCCGCTGGACCCATTCAGCCAGTGCGGGAAAATGCCGTGATAACTGTTGGCCTTTAATAAGAAGTTGACGGTTTTGAGTAAATGTTTGACGGCTGTGTCGCGGGAAATCCAATGACGTTCCGTTGCCACGATGATCGCCATGATGCCAAAGCCGCTGCCGCCGGTGGTCACTACTTCATGTCCATAGCCATAGGCTTTGTTGCTGCGCTCCCGAGCGAGGCCGCTAACCGGATGGGCGAAATCCCAGAAGTATTTAAAAGTTTGTTTTTGTACGAGGTCCAGCAGTGCGCTGTCGGAAAGGGTTGTTCTTTCCGAAACGGCCGCCGCGTTTTTTTTGTTGGCCTTAACGGGCTGGGCAACCGTTCCGGCAATGCCGGCGAAAAAAAACAGCCAGATGAGTAACCCTGCTTTCAGAGAATTGGTTTTCATTGTTCGTATTTCATTTTTAGTTCAACTGCGGACTTTGAAAGCCGATCGCTTTCATACCCCGCTTAATTTCAGGGCAGCTCATAAAGAGATTCCATAATAATCCGGAACGGTAGTTCTCGATCATCACTACTTCCGGACCCTGGTCGATGGCAAGATACGAGCTGGCGAACCAGGGATCGGTTAAGTTGAATGCGTCCAAAAAACCGTATTCTCCCCAGATCTTATCTCCCAGCGTGTAATAGAAAAATTTTAAGGCGTTCATTGATTCGGCGGGTGTGTAGGGCAGTGAAGAAATGGCTGCGGTGGGCGTGATAATGCCCTGGTCATTCGTCGGGGAATGTGCTGAATAGCCACTGAGATTATCGTCACTGGCAGTAAGCCCCCAGCAGAGATTACTATAGCCATTAAAGTTTAACGGGTTGGTTACGCAGTACTGATAATTGATTTGGGAATGGGCCGTATTCTGCGCCCAATAATCAGCATAGGCATCTGTAAGATTATGCGGATTAATCCCGAGAAAAGAATAGTGTGCAAAGAAAAGCGGGCCGCCCATCGGAGGTCCGAGCGGTAATTGGATGCCATAGTAACTGTTGCCGTTTTTCATGGCTCCGCTTTGTGCCCAGCCATTGTCGTAAACTGATTTTGAGATGGAGCCGGTATCGGCAGATGCGGCGAGCGCGTAAACGATCAGCGCTTCGTTCCATCCGCGGACCTGCATGTTGATGGCCCAGGCCTTATCCGGACTCCAGTGCCAGTACAATACATCCTGACCATTCTGACGGAACCACTGCCAGTCCACTCCGTGCCAGATGCTATTGATGCTGTCCCGCAACGCTGTTTCATCCGGATTGGATGTGCTATTGAAATATTGTCTTGCACAAAGCAGACCCTGCAGCAGATAAGAGGTTTCTACGAGATCGGCCCCATCGTCCTGTGGACTGAAAGGCACAGTAGCTCCGGTAGCGCCATTCATCCAGTGCGGGAATGCCCCGTGGTAACGGGTTGCGCTGGTTAAGAGAAAGTTTACCATTTTAGTGATCCGGGCCAGCGCATCCGGTCTGCTGATAAAATTCCGTTCAGTACCGGCGAGGAGTGCCATAATGCCGAATCCGCTGCCGCCGGTAGTGACGATATCTCCGGAACTATTCCGTTCGCGGGCCAGGCCTGATACCGGGTGACCGAAATCGTAGAAGTATTTAACCGTTTGCTGCTCCACCAGCGTGAGCAGGGTGCTGTCGGAGATGTGTGGAAATTTATCGGAGGAATCAATGCGGGTAATAAAACTTAAAGCGACCGGGTTAACCAGGTTGCCTCCTGATGCAGACTGTAAGGAAGTGGAGATGTTGAAGCTGTATCTGGAAATATTTTTTAACGGAGCGGAAGGCTGAATGATGAGTACGGAGTCCTTGTCCTGAAAGCTGCTGGTCAATGCCACCGTTTTGCCTTCCGGATCTGTTATTTTTATGGCGCCGCCAGCGCTGCTTTGCTTTACCGGTGCGGAAAACCAAATTTTTATCGAAGGGTTTATGTTTGCATTATAGGAAAGGTTTGCGGGACTTGCACCATCCAGTGTAATATTAAGTTCGGTAAGGCCTTCCGGAACCGGTGCTGTTGTTGCGTTGCTGTTATTTTTTTTGCAGTGCACAAAACAAAACAGTACAAGACCCGTTGCAAAATATCTACGCATCATTAAACTAAGGGTTTGGCGGTTCTAAAAAAATAAGCGAATCGTTATTCCGGGCAACGATTAAGATTTTCCTGCCCGCGGGTCCGTTAATCCATTTCATATCTCTTATTTCCCCGCCAATCGCGGGCAGGTCAGTAATGTACCGGAGTTTTTTATCCGCCAGTGAAAAGACGGACGGGAACAGCGCATCATAGCGCCCTTCATAAGGCATAACGCCGTAAAAATTTCCTCCTGCAAGCCAGGCAGCGCCGGAAGAATCGCTGACCGGTGTAAATGAAAAAACAGGAGCCTGCTGCAGCGCATCCGGCAAATCGGTCCTTATGAAATTTCCTTTGCCATCGTTCAGGAAGCTGGAGGAACTCAGGGTTTCCGCTGAAAATTCTTTGTAATCCTTAAAGAGGTCATAAAACATATATTGTACCGTTTTCCCCGCTACTTCGCCATACGTGAGATATGCTTTTTTTAATACAGGGAGGGCGCGCTCCAGCTCGTCCTTTGCCAGAAAGGGATATTCTTTTCCGTCAATTGTATAAGCCATTACCTGCTCAACAGACCCGTTGTTGTCGAAATCCTTTACATACATTTTGAGCGGCCCGTTTTTGCCCGCCCAGAGTTTGGAGTTATGCCCCCAGTTACCTGCCAGTAAATCCGCATAGCCATCCCCGTTAATATCGGTGGCATAAAGGGATTGCCAGAGCCCTGTGGAATTTGGGATTTCTTTTTTTGTGAAAATGCCCCTTTCGTTCATGAATACGGTAACCGGCATCCATTCGCCCGCTACAATTAAATCCATCCATCCATCTTTGTTAATATCAGAAAATACCGCGGAAGTAATCATCCCTGTTCCTCTCAGGGAGATCACCGTTGTATCTGCGGGTGTAAAATTTCCTTTGCCGTCATTCAACAGGAGTTGGGAAGGCGTGGAATAACCATATCTTTTTGCGTCAGCAAATCCGCCAATAAAAAGATCACTGCTTCCATCGTGGTTTACATCGGCGACGGCGACACAGGATTTATTGGTATAGACGCCTGGCAGGGCATTCGGTGCTTCTGTAAAATTTCCTTTTCCGTCGTTTAAGTATAAATGGTCGGCGAGCCCGGGATTCCCATTTTCGTATTCATTGCCGCCACTTATGGTGAGCAGATCCGGGCTGCCATCCTGATTGACGTCGAAAAATACCGCATCCACGCTTTCACTTCCGGTATTTTTATTAAATGTCGCGGTGTCCCGGGAAATAAATCTTCCATTCTTTGTCTGAATCATGAGGGCGCCCGGCTGTCCCTTTGCCCCACAGACAAAGAAATCTTCCAGGCCGTCTTTATTTACATCGGCCACCGCCAGCTTTGGCCCTCTCGTAGACTCCATGTGCGGGATCAGGTACTGGATATTAAAATCGATGAAAGGGTCTTCCTGATGCCTCCAGCTTAAACCGATCTGTCCGGATATATTTATCAGCGGCGCCGGAGATTTTTTGAAGAACCGGTCATATTCGAAATGCTGCAGGGCATTTTTGTGTTCAGCCTGTAATTCGGTGTTGACGCGTGGATTTTTTATCAGCTCATATTGCTGATCCGGCCATACGATGACCAGGCTGTCAATCTTATTTAAACTGTCAAGTCCGAAATGAAGCCTCGGTTCGGAGGACGACATAAAGCCGCGGGTCAGCATCAGTTGCTGATATTGTGTTTTATTTCCGGAAAAGAGCCAGGCCTTAGCGCCGATCCCGGATGTATTCATCCCGTTGCTGTGAAAAGTGATTTCGAAATAGTTTTTTTTCGGAGAATTGTTTTTCAGGACCAGGGCCGGGGCATTCAGACAATTGATAACCAGGTCCAGTTTTCCGTCGTTGTTGAGATCCGCATAGGCGGCGCCGTTATAATAACCCTTCATTTTACCGGTTCCCCAGTTTTCGCTGAGGTCTTTAAAGGAATGTCCGCCATCGCCCCTGTACAAAAAGGGATGGGAAGCTCCGTCGGGCATCTTTTCCAGCGAGGGAGCATCATATTTATCTGTGCTGTTCAGCAGCTTACTCATTTCCGGATTTGACTTATACCGGATATAGTCCATGTCAACCGGACGTTTTACGATTCCACTTGATACAAAAAGATCTTTATTTCCATCATTATCAAAATCCGCGAACAGGGGCGACCAGCTCCAGTCGGTCGCGCTGATGCCGCTCATCAAAGCAATATCACTAAAGCTCACCCCATTACCATTATTTATTTGCAGACAATTTCTCGAAACCTGGTTCTGGTACCCGTTCTTAATAATTTTTTGGTTGTAGGTGTCAAAATGTTCATCGCTGCCATAGGTTTTCAGCGTTTTCTCGTCGGGCGGTAGCATATCCACCGTAACAATATCCATTTGACCGTCATTATTTACGTCCGCAGCATCGTTACCCATGCTGAAGCGACTGTAATGACCGAAATGTTTTGCTCCGCATTCGGTAAAACTGCCATTTCCGTTATTTAAATAATAGTAATCATTTTCATGGAAGTCATTTCCCACATAGATATCCTCCCAGCCATCATTGTTAAAGTCGGCGACAGCAACCCCGAGACCGTATCCGAGATTGCTTTGATAGATTCCGGCGGCCGCCGACACGTCGGTAAATTTTCTTCCTTCTGCTGTGGAATCATTCCGGTATAATCTGTCGCCGGCCAGGGAATCCGGTTTTCTCCGGTTTGCCGTATCCACGATATTCTGATTGGGTCGGCTGGACTGGTTGAGCAGGTAGCAGTCCAGGTCGCCATCATGGTCATAGTCAAAAAAGACCGCCTGGGTGGAGAATCCGGAAAAATTCAGGCCATATTTAGCGGCACTTTCGGTAAAGCGTCCGTTTCCCTTATTCAGAAATAATTCATTGTGGCCTTTCAGGCCATGCATGTTGGCAACAGCACAAACGTAAATGTCCAGCAGCCCGTCGCCATTCACATCCGCCATCGTTACGCCGGTACACCAGTCTGAAGTGCCGGCCACGCCTGCCTTATCGGTTATATCTTCAAATTCGAAATTGCCCTTATTCAGATATAATTTATTATGCCCCTTATCATTTGCAGTAAAATAGATATCGGGCAGGCCGTCGTTATTGATGTCCCCGATAGCAACACCCCCGCCGTTATAATAATAGAGATAATAAAGGATATTCAAAAGATCTTTTTTCACCGGGCGGTTTACAAAATCGATATGGGTTTGGGAGGCAGGCAGCGTAATAAAGAGGGGATTTGTTCTATTGCAGGAAACCAGGATAACTGAAATCAGCAGACAATATAAAATGGAGTTCCTCGGTCTAAACATGGTATAAATTATTTCACTTTATGCAGGAGAGCCAGCATTTTCTTTGTTTCGTCGGGATAGATTTTGATATAATGTGAACGCATTTTTGCAGGTGTTGGCAGATCGTCTCCCTGAAGAAATACCTCGATCGCACGGGAAGGTTTCAGCGGCATGTGGCAGTCGATACAATTCTGATTGATGGACGACCCGATTTTCCTGGTCAGTTTACAAAGGGGTTCGTGTCCGGTACGGTGGCAGCTGATACAACGCTGGGAGAACAACGCAATCTTTCCGGCTTCATTTTCATGGGAATTATGACAGGTATTGCAGGTCATCTGGCTCATCCGGAAGCACTTGCTTGCAGCAAGCAGGCCATACTGATTACCGTGTACATCAATATTGTCCGCATCGTTCAAAGCCGTTTGCGTTGAAAAATAATTGGAGAGCGTGTCGCCAACCTGAAAAGCAAAGGAAGCTGTGATTTTATTTAACCGGCCCCCGTGGCATAAGCGACAGAAATCCAGGCTTTGCTGCCGGGTTAGTAAAGCCGGATTGATAATATATTTACCGGTTGTGTCTTTTGGATTTTGTTTTTCAAATTCCACGTGCTTTGCAGCCGGCCCGTGACATTTTTCACAATCCACACCATAGATCATTTGCCTGGAGTCGAATTCTTCCGGTTCCGCTCCCGGTGCCGAAATTTCCTGCACATAGGTACTGTGGCATTCAAGACAGCGGGAGGTAATGGGACGACTGAAAATTGCCCGGCCCGGGTATCCCGGGCTATTGGACCATTCGCCGGCAGCAGTAAACCAGGTAATGGGTAACTGATAAAGCTGGTTATCTCCCCAGTTCAGAAAAGTTTGACCCTTGGTGCCGGAACCCACTACGATATCGAAGCGACGGGCTAATTTTTCAACTCCATAGATGTATTCGACCTGATAATAATAGTTGTCTCTTTTTTCCATTTTTACCATGGTGTCCTTACTGAAAGCGAAAATATTCTTACCAAAATCAAAACTTCCCAGAATGTATTGATCCGTAGCCGGGCGGGAAGTGAGGTAGTGGGCTGTATGGATATGGCTGTCATAAATATTTTTATGACAGCTGATACAGGCTTCGGATCCCGCATATTGGAGGAATTCGGAACTTTTGGCTATTTCTGTTTTGGTGGAATCCGGTTCCATACACTGTGCAAGCAAAAAGATTCCCGCGATCAAAATAACTACAGCGGTCGTAAAACGATGATATCTGAGAATCCCTTTCATGAACAGTATCTAAGTTAGTACAGTATATCAGCAAAGATGAAATTGAAAAAGGGTCGCTCATCAGACGGCAACCCTTTTTCAATTATCGGATCAACAAATTCCGGTTACTGCTTATTGTTATACAGGGCGGCTATATCCGTTGCGGATAAGGCTTCGCCATATAGTCTGAACTGATCTATTGCGCCGCCGAAATTTCCCATCCAGGTCTGTCCGATATCGTCAGGTGTTTTGCCGAGGGCATACATGCCCGCTCCGCCGACAACAATCCCGGCGATTTGTGTCAGATCAACAACGCCCCCGTTGTTAGTGAATTTTCCAAAATCAACCGGCAGGTTCGTATAGGCTGCCCCATCAATATAAGTGGTAAGGGTGGAATTGGTCTGGTCGTAGCTAAAAGCCAGATGATGCCATTCACCGTCCAGCAGCTTGGGTAATCTCTTATCAGCGCTTCCTGTTTTAACGAATTCAAACCACTGGTCGTTCAGATAAAACTTACAGGCCGCTGAATCCGTACTGCTCGGATTGCCGGCATCTTCGAATTCCAGGAACACATCCTGGGCTGTCCAGATATCTTTTGTGGTAGCTATTCCAAAAGCGAAACTGGTGCCTTTTCCGGCTGCATTCGGTCCGGCTTTCTTCAGCCAGAATGCGATGGTAAAGCTGGTGGAGGTTTTAAAATCATTTGCGGAAGGATAAACAATATAGCCCGTTGCGTCGGCGGACATGGCTTTCCCGGAAACGCCATCGACATAGGTTACATTAACGTCCGTCCCGAAATTTGCGCGGATACTATCCACGTTGGTGTTTTCATAAGCGGCAAAGAATTTAAGCGGTCCGCCCGGAGGGTTGGTATCTTTTGGATAATCCCCAAGAGCAGGACGCGACATCTTCTGGCAGGCCGTTGCTGCCCCCGCGATAGCCAGGAACAACATCATGTTCCGGACCAGTTTATTCTTGATGTTCATGATTGAAAATTTAATGTTGAAACTTTTTAAACAACCACCTGTCTGAACAGGCGGTTGTTTTGTTTATTTACTACCACTCGGGATTTTGTACCAGCACTCCGCCGGACAGGTCGATAGCCTGCTGTGGAATTGGATAAAACCGGCAGCGGTTGGTATAACCCAGTCCGCCCAGCACGCTTTGTGCATCACCCCAGCGAACAAGATCATAAAAACGATATCCTTCCATGGCGAATTCCCACCTTCTTTCATTCTTTATGGCCGTTCTCATTTGCGCCTGGCCGGTAAAAGGAACAGGAGCAACGATCGTCCGGGTCGGACCGAGATTTCCACTTGCGCGATTCCTGATCATTTCCAGCATAGTGGCTGCTGTTGCTCCGTCTCCCACTTCATTCGATGCCTCGGCCAGCATCAGGATTACATCGGCATACCGTAAAATGCGGTGGTTGATCCAGGGAGCCCCTCCGCTCGCGTTAATGAATCCGGTAAATGCCCGCATGGCGGGATCCGAGTATAACTTCTTATTCCAGTATTTTCTGGCGATGCCGCCGTTTCCTTCGTTTGCATCGTAGGGCGGCAGGGTAGCCCCATAGCCTCCCTGATCGGTCCCTCCGTCATACTGCCCGGAATAAAGGATGGTAGCTGCTTTGCGGGGGTCGTCGTTAGGCCATGCATCTACCAGGTGCTGGGTGGGCGTATTCCATCCCCAGCCGAGATTCCATTCGAGTCCGGCGCCTCCCTGACGAACCTGCTGGCAGGTTCCCCAGTTGGTTCCATAATCCAGATCAGAATTGTTCGAGGCTCCCTGTGCATCCCATGCCTGCATTTCCCAAATCGATTCCGGACCGTTTTTACCGGCGCCTCCCAGACCATCTCTCCAGATGTCGGTGAATTTGGTGCTCAGGGAATATTGTCCTGAGTCAATGACGAGATTGCAGTATTTGATAACCGAATCCCATTTCTGCCTGAACAGGAAAGTTTGCGCCCACAGAGTCTGGGCCGCACCCTTGGTTAGTCTTCCATTATATCCGGTTCCATATTTTGTACTACTCAGCGGCAGGTACTGGGATGCCACCTGTAAATTGGAATCTATGAAAGCATAGATGGAATCCACCGAGGATTTCGGCCGGATCGCATCGGAAGGTTTGCTGACCCTGAAATTGACCAGCGGCACTTCCCCATAGGTTTTCACCAGTTCAAAATAAGAATAGGCCCGGAAGAAGCAGGCTTCTCCCACATTGCGCAGGGATGCTTCATCGGTCACATTTAGATCTTTGGCATCGGCCACTTCCTTATTGGCCAGGTTGATCATAGTATAGTGATCGTTCCAGTAGGTATTGGGCGCCCAGTCGTCTTTTGAATAATTGAAATTTTCAAACTCGGCATTGATTTCAGCGCCATCGGTCTGGCTGCTGCCTTTTTCCGCATCGTCGTCCCGGATACTGTGAAAGTCCAGCCAGGGTAAGACTGAAAAACCGGCATAGGTTTTCAGCGTGTAATAAAGACCGAAACTCTCTCCTTCCAGTGTGCCCTGATGCAAATCGTCCAGTGTGGCGATAAGGGGTTTCCGGTCCAGGAATTTTTTACATCCAAAAACCGTTATCAGCATTGGAGTCACAACCAGTAGACTCCAAAACAGGGTTTTATTTTTTTTCATACCAGTTAATTTATTTTTTAGAATGTTACATTCAGCCCTACCGTACTTACAGCAGGTATGGCGCCTCCGCCATTATCATATCCGAAAGAAGTGGCATCTCCGCCATATTCTGGTGTATAACCAAGATTATGCTTCCAGGTTTTCGGGTTCTGGAAATTCAGGAAGATCCGTAAACTCTTAACGCTCACTCGCGATAGCAGGGAGTTGCTGAAGCTGTAAGCGAGCTGGATATTCCTTATCCTGACATAACTGCCATCTTCAATATTGTAGGTTGAACCGGTATAATTAAACCGGTCGGCCTGGCTGAGTATGGGTACCCAATTGGAAGTTCCGGGCCCGTTCCACCTGGCCAGTTTTTCAGCGGAATAGTTCACTCTCTGGAAAGGGGATTCGAGGGATCCCCAGGTTCTGAAAATGCTGTTGCCGTAGACACCACCGATGTCGATCCCCAGACTAAGCCCCTTGTAATTTATGGTGGCTGAACCTCCGTAAGTAAACTTGGGCGATGGATCGCCAATCTTGGTGCGGTCGTCCGACGTGATCTTTCCGTCAGGGCCTTTTCCATCCGGGCCACTGATGTCTTTAAATTTGAAATCGCCGGGACGATATGCGCCGAGAGCAGCTGCATTCGGGGAGCTCAGGATGTCGTTATAACTCTGATAGAGTCCATCCACCACGTAACCGTAAAAGAAACCGATGGGCATGCCGGGCTCGGTTAGGCTGATGGCGGTATTGTTATTCTGGCTTCCGCGGAAGATCTGGCCATTTGGAAGATCAGGGCTCAGGCTCAGCACCTCGTTTTTATAAAAAGTGATATTGCCGCCGAGGTCGATACTGAAATCTTTGGAAAGATCCTGGTGCCAGCTGGCCGAAAACTCTTCACCCCAGTTTCTCAAACTTCCCGCGTTGGTGAGCCTGTCTTTAAAACCAAGGGAGGAACTGTTAATATAGGTCATCAGGTCCTCGGTGGTCTTATTAAAATAATTGGCTTCAAAATGCAGGCGGTTCTGAAACGCGCTCAGTTCAATGCCAGCTTCCTGCGCATGCACGGTTTCCCATTTGAGGTTGGGATCCACGAAATACTTTTCATCTGCCGCCGTGTATACGTTGGTTCCGAATACTGCGCTTGATCCCGAATTCAATGTCGGGTAGAAGGGATAGTTCAGGGGCGTACCATCGCTGCTGTTATAGGCGCTCTGGTTTCCGAGAACACCAACGGATCCTTTCAGTTTCAGGAAATCGAAAATATGCTGGCTTGCCATGAACTCTTCCCTGGAAACATCCCATGCAGCACCCACTGCCCAGAA
>Ga0157370_10004033_pt1 | contig 17062 bp, 13 predicted proteins | sample C35metaG_FD_113463 | JGI IMG/M metagenome (GOLD analysis project Ga0157370, IMG submission 113463) | Corn rhizosphere microbial communities from Kellogg Biological Station, Michigan, USA - C3-5 metaG | ecosystem: Host-associated > Plants > Roots > Rhizosphere > Soil | place: USA: Michigan...
AAAACCAAGGCTTACCAGTTGTTCTGTAAGTCCGGTAGCCGCTTTTTCTGCCATCCTGCCTCCACCAAAGCTCTTCTCTCCTATATGTACAATACCATTTAGAAAAGTTCCATTGGTAAGCACCACCGCCTTTGCCTTTATCTCATGCCCAAGGCCAGTCATTACTCCCAGGCATCTGCCATCTTTCACGATCAGGCTTTTCACCATATCCTGATAAAAATCCAGATTGGGCGTTTGCTCCAGCATTTCCCGCCATTTTATAGAGAAAAGCATCCGGTCGTTTTGCGCCCGGGGGCTCCACATAGCAGGACCCTTACTCCTGTTCAGCATTCGAAATTGAATAGTGGAGAGATCGGTAACAATTCCCGAATATCCTCCCATGGCGTCTATCTCTCTTACGATCTGGCCTTTAGCAATCCCACCCATTGCGGGATTACAACTCATTTGTGCAATTGTCTGCATATTCATAGTAACCAAAAGGGTTTTGGACCCCAGATTTGCAGAGGCTGCGGCGGCCTCGCACCCGGCGTGACCGGCACCCACAACTATAATATCGTATTCGGGAAACATAAAGGGCAGCAAAGGTAACAAGGGTTAAGGAGACAGAAGAATAGATTAACAGAGCCCTTCTGAGTGTTCCACGGGGAACATTCAAAATGTGTCACGTGGAACGTTTAGAAAAGTATTTAGAGACATAATGATCTTCTTTGGATCGCATTTGGGCCTGATCTTTCCTGGATTTGTCTCCATATCCGCACAAATGCAGTATTCCATGAAAAATAACCCTATGTAGTTCGGCCTTAAGCGTTTGGTTCAGCACCCGGGCATTATCTCTAACCCGGTCAACACTTATATAGATCTCCCCCTCTGAGATTTTGCCTTTGGAAAGGTCAAACGTGATTATGTCGGTAAAATAGTCGTGTTGGAGATATTGCTGATTGATTTCCAGCAAACGCTTGTCACTACAAAAGATAAAAGTGAGAGATCCCAAAGATCTACCTTCTTTCCTGAAGATACTTTTGATAAAACTTTTTAGCAGGGTGCGATCCCGGAGGGAAAGCCCTTCTTTTTCAAAAAAGAAATGAATGCTGGAACTGGTAGACACAATTTCAAAATTCGTAAAGAAAAGTCATCTTCCAAGGGTAGCTTTGCGATACATATATAATACAATACAATGGTGGCCAGGCTATCAGAACTCAAACCCGGTCAGGGGGGAATTATAAAGGAATTTATCAGCACTGAAATATTGTTGAAATTGATGGAGATGGGATGTGTACCAGGTGAATTGATCATGGTAGAACAGATCGCCCCCTTGGGTGATCCTATCTCAGTAACAGTGGCTGATTACCGTTTAAGTCTGCGCCTGGATGAAGCTGACCAGATCATAGTAGATATAAAAGGTTGATTATCAATATTTTATGAAGATTGGACTTTATTTTGGCTCTTTCAACCCGGTACATGTAGCGCACCTGATAATTGCTAATCATGTGTTGAATGAGACAAATATCGATCGCATCTGGTTCATTGTTTCCCCGCAAAACCCCTTCAAAACCGAATCTTCTCTTCTCAATGAATATCACCGGCTTCACCTTTTAAGACTTGCAACGGAAAATGATAACCGTATCAAAGCGTCGGATATCGAGTTTGCTCTCCCCCGCCCTTCTTATACTGTAAACACGCTTGCCTACCTGTCAGAAAAATTTCCGGGTAATGAATTCTGTATTATAATGGGCAGTGATAGCTTTCAAAACCTGGGCAAATGGAAGAACAGCGAAGTCATCATTAAGAATTATGAGATCTATGTTTATCGCAGGCGGGGATTCGAGATCGATAACCAGCAGGGCGCAAAGATCCATGTACTGGATGCTCCCTTACTGGAGCTAACGGCAACGCATATACGCAAATGCATCCGCGAGGGTAAATCGATCCGGTATATGGTGCCTGATATTGTATTAGAAGAAATAGAAAAAGGAAGATACTATAAATAGTAGCCGAGGATAAGACAGGCCAGTACTATGACTGGTGATGGAAGTCTTGTGAAATTTAAAAGAACAAAGGTTCCCAGTATCACTCCCATATTTACAAAACTCAATGTTTCGAATTCAGTGATGGATATATCCCGCATGATATAAAAAGTAGATGCTACCATGATCCCTACTACTACTGCATTGATCCCCTCCAAAGACCTGTAAACAGCAGCATATTTTCTAAGGTTGTGCCATATGGGATAAAAGAATAAAACCAACAGAGCGCTTGGCAGGAAAATTCCGATCATGCCGATGATACAACCGAGCACCTGCATCTCCGGTCCCATATCCTTCAATGCCATACCACCAGCAAAAGCTGCAATAGAGAAAACTGGTCCGGGCACAGCCCTAACTATTCCCATTCCTGTATAGAGGTCTTTTTCATTGATCTGGATAGCTTCCGGGTTTCTTTTTTTTATGGCCTCTGGTCTTATACTCCATTGTTCCAGCATCATTGGTAACAACACCTGCCCACCTCCAAATACCAGGCTACCCATTCTATAAGTATTTTCGAACAGGTTGATCGGTCGCCTGTTCGGCAAATCATTTTTTCTCGCCACTTCACTGCTGATACCAGCAATAATGAATACTATACCAAACAACCAGAAGTTCCACCATTTTATCTTCCTGGGCTTTTGTTCAACCTGTGGAATACGTTTTCGACTCACATTAGTGACAACTCCACCCGCTACGATCAATACGGGAATCACCCAGGGCTGACCAAATAAAAAGTAGGTGGTGAAGGCACCGAAGATCATGATGATCCAGGTTATCAGGTTCTTTATGGCATAGGGAAATGCTGCAATAGAAGCATAGGCAAGGAACCCCGCCGCCATAGGACGAATAAACTTAAAGATGTCTGTGCCCAGCTGCCTGCGGTCTATGTATTTCAGGAAAAAAGAGAACGCGCCCATTAGCAGGCAGGCAGGTAAGATCCAAATCAACAAAGTAACAACAGCAAGGGGAACGCCTCCTCGTTTATACCCGATCAGAGTAAGTGTTTGAGTGGAAGATGCTCCGGGGAGTAACTGGCAAAAAGCGTTGTATTCCATTAATTCCTGCTCGGTAAGATAGGGGGTCTGTTTTACAAAGGTCCTCAACATCATACCGAGGTGCGCCTGTGGACCACCAAAAGCAGAAACGCTGTGTAAAAGAACAGCCTTCAGAAATGGAATATGGCGCAGCAGCATTCAGCTTTAAATATAAATAAAATAGACATAGGAGGGGGTGATGTTATACAAATGGACAATTCAATTTATATTGAAGAAAAAACGGCAATGAACAGGATAATGATGCTATTGGCCTTACAATTAACGTGCTTGTTTTTAGCAGCGCAAACGGACCTGTCCAAAATGAGAGCTGCTATTACAACGGCTGCAGATAAGGTGGAATCAAAAAGCATCGCCTGGCGTAGGGATTTTCATGAACATCCCGAATTGGGAAACCGTGAAGTAAGGACATCAAAGATCATTGCTGCGCATTTAAAGCAATTAGGATTGGAAGTAAAAGAAGGAGTGGCCAAAACAGGTGTGATCGGAATTTTGAAAGGGGGAAAGCCGGGTCCCTGCATTGCATTAAGGAGCGACATGGACGCATTGCCTATCCAGGAAAAAGGAAACCTGCCTTATGCCTCCAAAGTAAGATCCAACTATAATGGAACAGATGTTCCTGTAATGCATGCCTGCGGACATGATGTGCATATGGCCATATTGATGAGTGTGGCAGAAGTATTAGTCGGACTGAAGAATGAATTAAGGGGCACCGTAAAATTCATTTTTCAACCTTCCGAGGAGGGTCCTCCGGATGGAGAAGAAGGAGGAGCTCCATTGATGATAAAAGAAGGTGTAATGGATGATCCAAAAGTGGAAGCGATATTTGGGCTACACTTACAGCCTAATGTTGAGATCGGTAAAATTGAATACAAGCCCGGGGCATTCATGGCATCTTCGGTCTGGTTTCATCTTGTTGTGAATGGAAAAGGGGCACATGGATCCACTCCATGGCTTGGTATAGATCCCATACAAACCGCGGCCCAGATCATTGAAGGATTTCAAAATATTGTGAGCAGGCAATCCGAACTTACAAAGGCACCCGTGATCATCACAGTTGGAAAGATCCATGCTGGCACAAGGAACAACATCATACCTGAAAATTGCGTGCTGGATGGAACCTTGCGAACGCTTGACCAGGATATGCAGGCCGATGCATTGGAAAAAATGAAAAGAACAGCTGAAAAAATAGCGGAGGCCAATGGTGGCACCGCAAATTTTTCCTGGGAAGAAAAAACCGCCATTACCTATAACGATCCGGCATTGGTTCAAAGGATGTTGCCTTCCTTGAAGACAGCAATAGGAGAGAAGAACCTTCGCGAAAGAGAATGGACAACCAACGCCGAAGATTTTGCCTATTATGGGAGAAAGGCGCCAGCTTTCTTCTTTGATCTCGGTGGTATGTCAATTGTTAACGAACAAAAGAAGGCTCCATCTAAACATACCGCTGATTATTATATCGACGAAGCCTGTATGAAAACAGGAGTAAAAGTATTTTGTAACCTTGTCATTGATTATTTCAATACCAAATGACCTTAATATAATTCGATATGAAAAGACCCTTTCTGTTGTTCCTGTTCGCCTTGCCATTACTATTAAATGCACAGGGAAAGATAGACTACAAACTCCGGCATAAACTGGAAGAGGCCGTTGCAGGTTATAACGGATCTATCGGGATCTATGTAAAGGATCTACGCTCAGGTAAAACAGCAACTATAAATGCCGACACAACTTTTCCTACAGCATCTATTGTAAAGGTTTCCATACTATTAGGGTTAATGGATAAGATGTACAGGGGCGAACTGGATTATGATTCCCTGTTCACTTATAAAGATTCATTGTTGTATGCGGGCTCAGATATTCTTGGCTCCTTTAAAAATAATGAGACCATCCTTCTAAAAAAGTTGATCATGCTGATGCTTACCACCAGCGACAATACGGCAAGTTTATGGTTGCAAAGCATTGCTGGCAAAGGAACAAGGATCAATGAGATCCTGGATAGCTTTGGGTTAAAGAATACAAGAGTGAATTCACGAACCCCGGGAAGAGAATCTTTTCGTGCGATCTACCAATGGGCACAAACAACTCCCGCCGACATGGGAACCCTTTTTGAAAAGATCTACCGAAACGAGATCTATTCGCCGGCCATTTGCGACAGGATGATGCGCTGCCTTGGAAGAAACTATTGGGATGAGAATGAAGGGATATCACAGATACCACCCTACATTGAAGTGTTTAGCAAGAATGGTTGTGTAGATGCTTCCCGAAGTGAAGTAATGCTGGTCAATGCACCACACCATCCTTATATCTTTTGCATTTTCACAAAGAACAATAAGGATCAGCGATGGGTACATGATAATGAAGCCTGGGCCCTGGCGAGGAAGCTTTCAGGAATATTGTGGAATTATTACGAACCAAAATATAAATGGGTGGCCCCTATAAAATAAAAACGCCTGGTGAGATCATTTGAAAAGCTGGTAGACCAGCAGGCTTAATACATAGGCAAGACCGGTCATATAGAACAACTGCAGCATGGGCCATTTCCAGCTACGTGTTTCTCTTTTTACAACAGCCAGGGTACTCATGCACTGCATAGCAAAAACATAGAAGACCATCAGGGAAAGGCCGGTTGCCAGTGTAAATACAACTGTTCCATCATTTCTCCTGGCAGCCTTCATCTTTTCTTTCAATAATAAACTGCCTTTATCCTCTTCCCCTACACTATACAAGGTTGCCATGGTCCCTACAAAAACTTCCCGCGCGGCAAAAGATGTGATCAATGCGATCCCTATTTTCCAGTCATAACCAAGAGGGCGGATCGCCGGTTCAATAGACTTCCCAAGGATACCAGCATAAGATGCTTCTAGTTTCGCCGTTTGTAATTCGTGGTCCAGGGTTTTAATATCAGCACCAGGTTGCATCTTTCTAACCGCATATTCCTGCTTCACCTTTTCCATCCTGTTGCCTGGTCCAAATGAACATAGCGCCCAAAGCACCAGGCTAATGATCATAATGATCCTTCCAGCATCGAAAACAAAGATCTTGGCCTTGTTAACCATGGTAGGTATAACATTATTCCATCGCGGAGACCGATAGGAGGGAAGCTCAAGGATAAAATAACTTTTCTCCTTAATATGAATGAACCATTTTGCCACATAGGAAACGATCAAGGCCATTACCAGCCCCATGAGATAAAGCGCCATCATTACCATTCCCTGCAAACTCAAGAATCCCAACAAGCGTTCCTTCGGAATCACCAGTCCGATCAAAATTGTATAAACAGGCAGCCTTGCCGAACAGCTCATCAACGGAGTGATCAGTATTGTAAGCAGTCTTTCCTTCCTGTTCTCGATATTTCTTGCGCTCATGATAGCAGGTACTGCACAGGCAAACCCGCTGATCATTGGCATTACACTTTTTCCATTCAATCCAACACTACGCATCAGCCTGTCAGAAAGAAAACTGATCCTGGCCATGTACCCGGTATCCTCCAATAGGGTGATGAGTCCGAAAAGGATCATTATCTGGGGTACAAATACTAAAATACCGCTCAATCCAGCGATCACTCCATTGATCAAAAGATCGGTCCACCGGCTATCGGATAAATTAGTAGCAAGTCCGCTGCTGAGCTTTGCAAACCCTAACTCGATCCAATCCATTGGGTACTGTGCCAGCCAGAACACGCTTTGAAAAAGCAGGAAGAGAACTGTTAATAATATAAGATAACCCCATTTGCGATGGAGGAGGACATTATCCAATTTTTCAGTGAATAAGGTTTTCTGTAAAGGATCGGGTTCGGATACCACCAACTGCATGATCTGTTTGATACGGGTATACCGCTGCAGTATCTCTTCTGCCTGAGTTTTGGTAGGATTGAATTTATTCCTGGTCTCAATATCCTCGATCGTTACCTGAATTTTCTCATTCAGCAAGAAGGATTCGTGGTTGATGAGATAGTGTATGGCGGCATAATCGCTAAGTTGTGGCAACTCTTTTTTCACTTCTTCGATAGATGCTTCGGCAAAAGCCTTATTATCTACAAAATCGCGCAATGGCGGTTGGTATAGCTGCTGGGCCGTTAGTTCAACCGCTTTCTTCAACTGGGCAATGCCCTTATTCTTGCGGGGGTTTACCGCTACAACGGGCACTCCCAATTCTCGTTCTAATGTTGGTAAATCGATGCGGATCCCCTTTTTCCTGGCCATATCCATCATGGTAAGGGCAATAACAACAGGAATCTTCAGGTCAATAAGCTGGGAACAGAAAAGAAGGTTACGTTTTAGGTTACTTGCATCTGCCACAGCGATCACCACATCGGCCTTGATATCTTTATCCTGGTTAAGCAGAACCTTATAGCTTACCCATTCGTCTAACCGTCGGGGGTAGAGACTGTAGGAGCCGGGGAGGTCGATGATCTCTGCCGTCAGCGTTGGGGAAATAAGAGCGGACCCCGTTTTCTTGTCAACAGTAACACCCGGAAAATTCCCAACTTTTTGATTAAGTCCTGTAAGACAGTTAAACAAAGAGCTTTTCCCGCTGTTGGGATTGCCAACGAGTGCGATATGTAGTAGTTCTTTCTTCAAGGAGGCAGCCAATCTGCAAATGTAGAAAATGGTTGTTCAATCTATTTCCGATTTGCGATTTTTAGCAGCCCCGATGCGGAAAAGATCCAGAATTAAATTCTTCTTATGATAAATAGATTCGTTCACCTCAATAACTTTGACCTCAATCAAAGAACTATATGAATATCGTTGGCTACAGAGTTTTGCTGCTCTCGTTATTGTTAATGGCCTGTCATGCCAGTAAACAGGTAAGCGAGAATGATACTACGACGCTTGAAAACCTCAGATCACATATACAATACCTGGCAGATGATAAACTGGAAGGTCGCAGAACAGGGACCGCAGGCGAACAACTGGCCATGGAATATATCAGTTGGCAGTTCAGAAAAAATGGATTGGCCCCAAAAGGAGAGAAAGAGTACTACCAGCCATTCGAGGTATATGATGGTAAGGTTATAGGTCCGGAAACTGCTTTATCTATCAACGGCAAACCATTGCAAGCCGGGAAAGATTTCTTCCCATTTGCCTTTAGTGCCAATCTAAAGATGGAGGCGCTGCCCTCTATTGCAATCCAGGAAGCTGAAATGCCCTGGTTCTTTGACCTTAAAGAAATACTGGAAGAGAATAAGAACAATCCTCATTTCGACCTGTTGGATTACATTCGGATCAATTGCAAAAAAGCAATGGACAGGGGAGCTTCGGCTGTTCTTTTATATAACAGCTCTTCGATAAAAGATAAGTTGACATTCGATCCAAAAGACAGAACAGCCTCACTTGCAATACCGGCCATCTATTTAAGTAATGATGTAGCGGCAACCTATTTAAAAGACGCTACGGCAACACTCGAATTAAAATTCAATATTGCGATACAGGAAAAAAGAAGAACGGGCCATAATGTGATCGGGTATTTAGATAATGGAGCCGCTTCAACTATTATTCTGGGAGCACATTTTGACCATCTTGGTTATGGAGAGGATGGCAATTCAAGGAATACCAGCAATGAACCACAGATCAATAATGGAGCTGATGATAATGCCAGCGGAACAGCTGCGCTGATCGAGCTCAGCCGGAAATTGCAACATTCAAAAGCAACCCATCATAATTACCTGTTCATTGCTTTTTCGGGGGAGGAGTTGGGATTGTATGGTTCAAAGTATTTCACAGAACACCCTACCATTGACCTGGCAACTGTAGATTATATGATCAATATGGACATGGTGGGGCGGCTTAATGATAGTAGCCGCACGGTTACTATCGGTGGTTTCGGGACCTCGCCAGTGTGGGCAACAATGATCGGAAAAAACTATTTCGAAAATGCGGCAGCAGCAAAATCAAATATCCCTTCACTTGTCTTCAGGATAGATAGCAGCGGCACGGGACCCAGCGACCATACATCCTTTTACAGGAAGGATATTCCCGTTCTTTTTTATTTTACCGGTTTGCATGCTGATTATCATAAAGCTTCAGATGATGCTGATAAGATCAATTATACCGGGGAGCAGATCGTGATCGGGCATATCCTGCATATTATAGAAACGCTTGACCAGGAACCTAAACTTGCTTTTACCAAAACGCGCGAAACGCCAACTTCCGGAACAAGGGCCTTTTCTGTTACAATGGGTATTATGCCTGATTATACTTTTTCCGGGGAGGGGGTGCGTGCTGATGGCGTTACGGATGGCAAGCCGGCACAGAAAGCAGGATTGAAAGCAGGAGATGTGATATTAAAGGTTGGAGATTTCAGCGTCACATCAATGGAAAGTTATATGCAAGTACTTGGAAAATTTGTAAAGGGTGAGAAAGCAACGGTCAAATTCAAGAGGGGAGAACAGGTGTTGGAAACGGTTGTTGAATTCTAAGTTGTAACTTGTAAGGGAATGGCAGAGAAGTCAAATAAACTGGTCCTTAACAACAAGGAAATGACTGAGGAGTTTTTTGACAATACCCATCTCCTGGGTATCATGGCTCCCGTAAAAGATTATCAATTTTGCTGGCACCTGAATACGATCATCGGTCTTGATTTCCGATTGAATCATGATATTGAGATGAAAGTGATCCGGAAGAAAAGGGATTATTTTTTCTCTGTTTATGAATATGCCGAACCGGTAAAATTCCTTCATCACTATGTATACAACAACAAATGCGATGGAGAATACCTGCTCAACGAATTCAGGCATTTTGATTTCCTGTGGTTAATGAAAGGGGATGAGGTTTCTGAAGAAGTATTACATCAAACCATTCAGACCATCAGGAGCATCTCCGCTGTGCAGCTGATCACTGAATTAGCTATCGATAAGATCGAAAACAAAGAGAATCTCGTTTTTTAAACTAATTACTATGTGGCAGGAAAAAGAAAACAAGCTATACCGCAAGTTTCAATTTAGCAATTTCAATGAAGCTTTTGGTTTTATGACAAGGGTGGCATTGGAAGCAGAAAAAATGGATCACCATCCATTATGGACCAATGTTTATAATACAGTTGAGATCTGGCTGAACACACACGATGCAGGAGATGTGGTTACAGATAAAGACAGGAAGCTGGCAAAAAAGATCGACGCGATCATAGGATAGCAATACTGAAAGACTAAGCTTTTTCATTTATTTACGTACACTGTCTTTTCATCTTTTGGGATGATGCTGCCGATCTCTTTGGTATGATCATTCAATCCCCACGCTATGAACAATTCTTTTACTGTTTCCACGGCAGAAGGGTTAACGCTGATCAAAAGACCACCATTGGTTTGCGGGTCAGGAAGAAGTGTGAATGCTTCCATCACATTCAATTTTTCCCCGGGAGTAGTTCCCTGGACAAACTTTACTTTTTCGCTATAGCTGCTCCAGTTTCGGGTAGTTGCGTCGGGAAAGATCCGTTGCGAAATATATTCCCGAACACCTTCCGCCACAGGCAGGTCGATATATTTTATGCTCGCGCTACAACCGCTGCCTTCAGCCATTTCAATAAGATGCCCAAGCAGGCCAAAGCCGGTAATATCAGTCATTGCAGTAACACCCTGTATCTTGCCTAATTCTTCACCTATCCTGTTAAGCGTAGTAAGTTGCCGGATCATGACGGGTAAGTGTTCTTCTTTTAGCAGTCCTCTTTTTTGGGCAGTAGATAGCACTCCTACACCGAGTGCTTTTGTAAGAAATAAATGATCGCCCGCCTTAGCTGTATTATTCTTTTTCAGATCACTAATTGTAACAAGGCCCGTTACTGCCAAACCAAATATTGGCTCAGGGGAGTCGATACTATGGCCGCCCGCCAGGGGTATGCCTGCTTCGGCACAAATTGTTCTTCCTCCTTCGATAACCCTTTGCGCCAGTTCTGCAGGAAGTTTTTCAACAGGCCACCCTAATATAGCAATGGCAAGAAGGGGTTTTCCACCCATGGCATATACATCGCTGATAGAATTAGCAGCAGCGATCCTTCCAAAATCGAATGCATCGTCTACAATAGGCATGAAGAAATCTGTCGTTGAGATCAGTGCCGTACCATTGCCAAGGTCATATACGGCTGCGTCATCTTTGCTATTGTTACCGACCAGCAGTTTATCATTGTCGGGCATAACGATACTTGTACGAAGGATCTCATCTAATACTTTAGGTGAGATCTTGCAGCCACAGCCGGCTCCGTGAGAATAATGAGTGAGAAGAACATTTTCTGACATAGCGACAAAGTTACAAGGAATACTACCTTATTTCTTTCGCTTGAAAACAATACCAGAGCTCTTCTGAAGATCCGAGCTAAATCGAAGATGATAAATATCTTCACCATCGTGAACAACCAGCAGGCCGGTATTTGGAGGATACTTTCCAAGATTATCGGCAAACAACACTAATGTAAAATCATTGAAATCTCCCGGCTTAATATAGATGGTCTTCTTAATGGCACTTGCTTTCAACCCCTGGTGTGGCATGATCAGTTCTCCGTTGATGTAAACACTTACCGTATCCCCATCGATCTCCCCATTATCATAAAGAGACAATTCGAGACTATCGGATTTAAATGTTACCTCCTGCGCGAATTCTGAAATTCGTCCACCGATGGCCTTGCTTTGTTGAATAATGTCCTCGATGGCTTTCCGGCTGTCGACCACCGTCTTATCAGTAATATCCGTTGCAGGTTTAGTTTCTTTAACCGTCATCACATTTACCGGAACTACAGGAATATCCTTCTTTTCAGAAATTGCAGTCGTTTTTATATCGTTGGAAGGTTTGCTGATCACCTTTTCTTCTGCAGGTTTCGTTTTGTTTTCAACAATTGTTGCCGTTTGAACCGGCTTAGACTCCGGCTTTTTCTCAACAGCCAGGTCAGTGGTGCTGGTATCCGGTTTCTTTCCAGGTAACACTTCCCGGGTAGTCTTTGTTCCCGGTTTCTTTTCAATGGCCACTTCAGTTGCTGTGGGTTTTGTTTCGGGTTTCTTTTCTTCTTTGATCTCTGCTTTTACAATTGGTTCGGTATTCTTCCTTTCAATTGGTGTTACCGATTTTTCAATTTCGCCGGTATTGAATTTCTTCTTTTCAACAACAGGCTCCTCAATAGCAGGGTGATATACATATTCGGTCTGGATCCTTTCAGCTTTTACGTTCCTCATCACTATAGGAAGTCCTTCCTTTCTTTCTTTATAAAAGGCAACCTGGTCCGCAAGTCGTAGTTCTTCCAGGTGGGGAAATATCTTTGATGAGCTGAGGTCTTTTTCTTCCTGGAGGTCAACCTTGCCGGTGAGGGAATAATATTTCTTAGTGGCATTGGTCTTCCAGGTTCCTGCCAAATACCAGGTGCTGTCGGCTTTATTTCTACGGAAAGTGCTGGTTACTTTAACTCCTTTGTCGAGCTTACCTGGAAAATTATAGGAAACGATCTCATCATCTGTTACCTCGCAACTATCACCAGCAATTGTTCCCTTTACTCTCTTCAGTATATAATAAAGTGTGTCGTTCACAATAAACTCGCTCCTGGAATAGCCATAGACCTTGCCTCGATATTCAGTGAGGGCAATTTCGAAGAGTTGGTCTTTACGTATGGTATTGCTGTCACTGCTCAATGCCCCGGTCCACAACCCTGTAAGTGTTTGGCCAAAAAAGATGAGGGGAGAAAAAAGCAAAACAGCTAGCAGTTTAAGCTTTTTGAAACTGGGTCCTTGAGGTATTGATAAGCAGGTTGGCATTTTCAGGTGATATTGTTTCACAAGGGATCTTTTGTAATAACGAATTTACTTTATCCCGATTGTGCAGCGACTTATTATAAAGTTTATCGTAATAATTCAACAGGATCCGGAAACTTTCGATGGTATTTCCCTGTTCCAGTAACTGGATCGCATTCTTTGCATTTAAACCTCCCAGCTTATCCCTGATCCGGAGAATGGCGTCAACTGTTTTCTGCCGGTCAAGTTGTCCATATTCCTCGGTAATATGTTTCAATCTTTCCTCAAAAGGAATATCAAGGAAATAAACAGGTGAGTTGCGCATTGTTGTCCATAATTCGCCGGGGATATTGACCTGGCCAATTCGCTGGGATTCATCCTCGAGCCAGAGAGGTGAATGGGCAGTGGTCAATGGTGAATAGTGGGCCTCTTCTTTGGGGGATGATCGGTTCAGGTTATTAAGTTCAATACTTAACAAATTCTCAAACATTTCCTGGGTGGGTTGTGCGGGCATACCTATGTTGCCGAAGGCAGAGCCTTTATGTTTTGCGAGACCTTCCAGGTCTATCGTTTGTTCCCCTTTTTCTTTGAGGACCTTTATTAGTTCGGTCTTTGCAGAGCCTGTAAAGCCGCCTATAATATTAAAATGGTATTCTTTTTTGAAGGTGCCGAGTACATGGTTTCGGAATTTTTTATATCCTCCCGCCAGGGTGTATACCTTTAAGCCATACAGGTCCATTAACCAGGCAACACCCGCTGAGCGCATACCCCCACGCCAGCAATAAATAAGAAGTTGAGAGGTTGATAAGTTGATGGGTTGAGATGAAGGACCAGAAATGTAGTCTTTGTTTATTAAAGCTGTGACTTCATCGATCATCTTAGACATTTTCGGACCAAAATAATCAAGTCCAATTTTGATGGCCTCCTCTCGGCTTTTTTGCTTGTAGGCAGTGCCAACAACCTTTCTTTCTTCATCCGTAAATAGTGGTAAACTATATGCCCCTGGAATATGTGCATGTTTATATTCCCCCGGGCTGCGAACATCCAGTATGGGATGCTCCTCTGCCAATTCAAGAAATCGTTCTATGGAAATTCTTTCTATCGCCATTTTAGTTCTGCTGTATAAAACTATAAAATAAAAAGGCGCGCTCAGAAAAGCACGCCAGTTATTAATTATATCTCTACGTTTTTAGTTATTCTATCCGTTCATACTCGCAAGGAATTCCTCATTGCTCTTGGTCCCTTTCATTCTCTTCAATAATTCTGACATAGCCTCCTCAGTATTCATATCTGTAAGATATACACGCAGCAGGTTCATTCTTTGCAGCACATCCCTGTCGAGAAGCAGGTCATCGCGGCGGGTAGAAGAAGCCGTTAGATCGATCGCAGGATAGACGCGCCTGTTGGCCAAACGCCTGTCCAATTGCAATTCCATATTACCTGTTCCTTTGAACTCTTCAAAAATCACCTCGTCCATTTTACTTCCTGTATCAACCAATGCTGTTGCAATGATAGTAAGTGATCCGCCATTCTCTATCTTACGTGCGGCACCAAAGAATTGCTTTGGTTTTTGCATCGCATTCGCTTCCACACCACCTGATAAAACCTTGCCACTGGCCGGGGCAACTGTATTGTGTGCCCGCGCAAGACGGGTGATCGAATCAAGCAGTATCACTACATCATGGCCACACTCAACCAAACGTTTTGCCTTTTGTAATGCGATCGTGGAAACCTTTACGTGTTTTTCTGCAGGTTCATCAAATGTAGAGGCGATCACTTCTGCCTTTACACTTCTTTCCATATCTGTGACCTCTTCCGGCCGCTCATCCACAAGTACTACCATTAAGTAACATTCCGGGTGGTTTTCAGCGATAGCATTGGCCACAGCTTTCAGCAACATCGTTTTACCTGTTTTAGGCTGGGCGACGATCAAACCTCTTTGACCTTTTCCGATCGGGGTGAACAGGTCAATGATCCTTGTGGAGTAATCCGTAGGAGTAGTGAACATGTTCATTTTCTCGAACGGGAACAATGGAGTAAGATAATCGAAGGGTACGCGGTCGCGCACTTCTTCAGGGCTCTTATTGTTGATAGTATCAACTTTCAGCAGCGCAAAATATTTTTCGCCTTCTTTTGGAGGACGTACAGCACCATAAACAGTGTCTCCTGTTTTAAGGCCGAACAATTTTATTTGTGAAGGAGAAACATACACATCATCTGGTGATGACAGGTAGTTGTAATCGGAGGAACGAAGGAAACCATATCCATCAGGCATCATTTCCAGTACACCTTCACTAAGGATAACACCATCGAATTCAACGTTGAATTGCTGCTCACGGCGATTGGGATAAACTTTATTCTGTAGGGCCTGAATAGAATCAGGTGAAGGAGCGGTGTTGTTTTCCTGTGCAGGTTCGGAACTGTTTCCATTTTCCATTTCACCTTCATTCTCCAGTTCTTCCTGGTTATCGGTAGAGTTCTCTGGTATTACGGCCGTTTCTTTTTCAGCAGCTTCTTTTTCTACCGGCTTTTTTCTTGCCTTCTTGATCGCAGGTTTTTCGTCTTTTCTAGGCGGCATATTGGGTCTTTTAATAATTGATTTGTCTTCACCACCGCTTTCAACCAACGCTTCTTCGCTTCCTATGCTGGTAGTAGCTTTTACGATGCGTTTGCGTTTTCCGTCATCAGAAGGTTTTGCGCCTTTTGAGCCGGCAATGGCCTGACTGTCTAAGATCTTATAGACAAGTTCTTGTTTATTCAATCTTTTTGCGTTGGAGATCTTTAACTGCTCAGCAATATCCAGCAGTTCAGGAACGAGCATGTCGTTCAATTGAAGAATATCGTACATATGAATGTCTTAATGTTATTCACTTTCCGCGGTCACCGATCTTGGAATCTGAGATAATCGAATTTATTGTTGAACAGAATAAGGCGGTAAATGAGAGCTAAATCCTTGGAGAACTAAAACTTTTGCCTCTTTCCGGTGCAAGTATACAATCAAAATCCCGAAAATCAAAAAATTCCATTGATTTTTAGCTTTTTAAGCGTTCCGCCATTAATCTTTCAAAGACTGTAGCTCAGCCGGTTCCAACATGAAGCTTACCTTTGCACCTCGCAAAAAGCGTACTATGTTTAATAAGAGGACCAAAATAAAAGAGCTTTTGAGCCTTGAACCGGCTGGCCAGGAAATAACTGTGATGGGTTGGGTAAGGACCTTTCGGAACAATCAGTTCATTGCCCTGAATGATGGAAGTACAAATAATAATATACAAGTGGTCGTTGAGTTAGGCCGTTTTGACGAGGAATTATTGAAGAGGATAACCACCTCCGCCTCCCTGAAGGTGACGGGCACCATTGTTCCTTCACTGGGGAAAGGCCAGAAAATGGATCTCAGGGCCGCCACTATTGAGATCCTTGGAGACAGTGATGCCGAGAAATACCCTTTGCAACCGAAGAAACATAGTCTTGAGTTTCTCCGGGAGAAGGCGCACCTCCGTTTCCGCACCAATACTTTTGGATCAGTGTTTCGTGTACGGCATGCATTGGCGTTTGCAGTACACAAATTCTTTAATGACAAGGGTTTTGTATATATGCACACGCCCATCATCACGGCCAGTGACGCAGAAGGTGCAGGAGAAATGTTCCGTGTCACCACACTTCCATTGGATGGCGCTCCCCGCAATGAAGATGGGAGCATTAATTTCAAAGAAGATTTTTTTGGTAAAAGCACCAACCTGACTGTAAGTGGACAGCTGGAAGGAGAGTTGGGTGCAACTGCATTTGGAGATATATATACTTTTGGTCCAACCTTCCGTGCAGAGAACAGCAATACGACCAGGCATTTGGCGGAATTCTGGATGATAGAGCCAGAGATGGCCTTTTATGATCTCGAAGACAATATGGATCTCGCTGAAGAATTCATCAAATATATCATTCGTCATGCAATGGAAAACAACAGGGAAGACCTGGAATTCCTCGCACAGCGACTTGAAGATGAAGAAAAGCAACTCCCGCAGGATAAAAGAAGTGAGATGGGGCTCGTGGAAAAATTAGAGTTTGTCCTTAACAACGATTTCCAGCGGATCACCTATACAGAAGCAATTGAGATCCTCCGGGAAAGTCCTCAAAATAAAAAGAAGAAGTTCCAGTATGAGATCACCGGTTGGGGAATGGACCTGCAAAGTGAACACGAACGATACCTTGTGGAAAAACATTTTAAGAGACCTGTGATACTTTCTAACTACCCACAGGAGATAAAGGCGTTTTATATGCGCCAGAAT